>ERZ779623.39-NODE-39-length-94090-cov-7.089211_pt1 | contig 94090 bp, 84 predicted proteins | sample MGYA00514189_ERZ779623 | MGnify/ENA primary metagenome ERZ779623 (study PRJEB29562, sample SAMEA4376712) | mouse gut metagenome | isolation source: Cecum | study: EMG produced TPA metagenomics assembly of the A DSS colitis mouse model was used to assess the microbial... | reverse complement strand
ACTTGCTTGATTTGAATGTGTGGGTGAATTTGATTCTGATGGTACGCGTTGCCGGCTTTACCATGATTTCCGGTTTGCTGATTATCATTATCGAACGTACGAACATGATTGGTATCCTGAAGGCTTTGGGAGCGAATAACTTTACGATTCGCAAGACCTTCCTTTGGTTTGCCGTTTTCCTGATTGGCAAAGGGATGCTTTGGGGAAATGCCATCGGTTTGGCATTCTGTATCCTTCAATCCCAATTTGGTATTTTTAAACTTGAACCGGAGACTTATTATGTAGATGTGGTTCCGGTTTCTTTCAATATATTGCTTTTCCTTTTGATTAATATCGGCACACTGTCGGCTGCTGTTCTGATGCTGATAGGCCCTTCATTCCTGATTACAAAAATCAATCCGGCGAGTTCCATGAGATACGAGTAAGCCATGTGGATGAATGCTATCTCAAACTCACGTTAATTTATCTTCTCATAAAGTCTCCTTTACCACGGAAGAAGCGGCAGAGTTTGAAATTCAATGACTGCATCGGTTGGAGAATATCGAACACAGGCAATGAGAAATAATATTTCCTGTTGCCACCCATCTCTTTGGCTGCTTGGTTGATAATGACGGCTTGCACGGTGTAGCGAATCAGCCAAAGCAATAATGCGATACCTGCCGGCAGCCAATGGAAGCTAAGAATGCCGAATACAATACCAGTGATACAAGCGGCATAGAACAACAGGCGTGACAGGGTTTCAAAACCTAATAAGTAACGTTGCGCTCCACGATAAAAACGTGAAGTAGCTATATAGCTGACTTTTTCCTCTTTCCAGTCTTTATAACGGTAAACAGGTTGTATCCGCATGGTAGCGTTGAAGTCCGTTTCTACACGGGTATTGCTGCTGTTAGCTATCTGATTGATAAATAAATCATCTTCTCCGCGTTGCAGGTTCAGATAACTGGAAAAGCCTTTCTGCTTGAAGAATAATTCTTTGCGGTAGGCAAGGTTGCGACCGATACCCATGTAAGGCTTTCCGGCCAAGGCAAAGCCCAGGTAACGCAATGACTGGAACAGTGTATCGAATGCGACACGTTTGTGCAGCCATCCTTTGGTGCGGTCATAGCCGCTATAGCCCAATACCACCTGCGTTTGCGAGGTAAAGTTGCGTGCCATCAGTTTCAACCAATTCTTACTTGCGGGGATACAGTTGGTTTCCGTGAATACGAGCCAGTCGTGTTTGCTGGCTTTGATGCCCAATGTCAGAGCCAGTTTCTTATGGCTGATATAGCGGGCGCTGTCAGGAGTAAAACTGTGATAGAGATGGGGATATTTCTCTTCCATAAATCCCAGTACATCTTCTGTCTCGTCTGTGGAAGCGTCGTTGATGACAATCACTTCAAATTGCGGATAATCCTGTTCCAGTATGGCAGGCAGGACTTTACGCAGGTTATCAGCTTCGTTGCGTGCACAGATGATGACGGAAAGTGGCGGCAATTCCCGTGTGAAGTGAGCTTCCTCTTTACGTACTGCCTTGTTACGCAGATGTATCCGGTTGTACAAACCGAGATAGTAAATAAGCTGAATGATAAAAAGAACTCCTGCTGCTGATAATGCAATCAGCTCGGCAGTATTGAATGTAAATGCTTCCATGAATTATAGTGTCGTTTTTACGCTCACAAAAGTACGCATTTTTTCGGTAGTTCTTTCATTTTAGAAGAAGCTTATTTCGCGAATCCAGATATTCTTTCTTGAACATATCAACGAAAAGGAAGAATAATGATAGCAACAGCGGCCCGAAGATGACTCCCATAAACCCGAATATCGGCAAACCGATGACTACACCGAAGATAGTGATGAGCGGATGTGTGTCCGCCATCTTCTTTTGAAGGATAAACCGGATAAGGTTATCGGATTGTGAAATGACTATGGCGCCATACGCAAACAGGCCGATTGCATTGAACCAGTCGCCGGTCAGGGCAAAATAGACAGATACCGGAAACCACACCAGTGCGGTACCTACCATCGGGATAATAGTGGCAAAGCAAGTGAAAAAGCCCAGAAGCCATATATTGGGGGCACCAAAGATGAGGTAACCTATCATGGCGACTCCCCCCTGTATAATTGCCAACAAAGGAATGCCTATGGCATTGGAACGCACAATCATAAAGATTTCGTTTGTTACTTCCTGCGTATTCTTGTCATTGAAAGGAAGGATGTCATCAATGTAAGCTTCCATTTTTCTTCCGCCCATGAGCATGAAATAAAGGACGAATATCATGACGAACAGATTGATAGCCAGGCTGCTGATACTGCCCATGATAATTTGTCCGATACGTGGTGCTAAAGAAATGAGAAATGACAACGTATCATTTCCCAAAACGTCGTATCCGGTTTTTATCTTGATGGCTTCTGCCGTTTGCTGGATTGGTTCGATGAAGGTTTGAGGATCCAGATTAATGTTCTTCAGCAAGTCGACGAGTAACCATACCGTCAGACCCACAGGAACTAGGAAAACGAGAATTGTTTCTACAATAATCAGTAGTGCGGCGATGCTGCGTTTCATATTTTTCCTGTTTATCAGGTAGCCCATTTGTCCGCGTACCAGGATATAAATGGTAAGTGCGCCCAACAGTCCCCCCATAAAAGGAGTGATTTGTCGGAAAATAATGACTCCCATTAATAGTATAATGATAATGAGGGAATATCTCCAGTATTTTTCTTTCATGCTTTTTTAATGTAATAAGTTCTTTACACAATAACACATAAAAGCATGGAAAGGTTTGTTTTATAGCGGCATATCAATGTGAAAAACTGTTTTTCCGGGGGAGCTTTCCTTGACGGTGAGATGCCCGTCGTGAAGGCGGATGATTTGTTTGCAGAGACTTAACCCGATACCGCTGCCTTCTGATTTGGTGGTAAAAAAAGGAATAAATATCTTTTCCTGCAATTCGGGTGGAATACCCGAACCGTTGTCCGTAATGTCGATAGATAGGCGTTCGTCTTGTTGTACGTGGATATTGATTCTGCCTTCTTCTTTTTCTTCCAGTGCTTGCATGGAGTTTTTCAGAAGGTTGAGCAGGACTTGTGAGAGTTGGTTCTCGTCACCTTGCATATGAATCGTTTCGGGATGGCAGGTCAGTGTGAAGGTAATATTGTTTTCTTTGAAATCGCCGGACAGGAGTTCACGGAGATTCTCCAGGGTTGCCGTAAGTGAGAAAAGTTTCTTTTCAGGTTGTGGCAGGTAGGAGAGATGGCGGAAGGATTCGGTGAATTGCAACAAACGTTCGCTTTGTGCCTGAATGATGCGGAGTCCGCGAACCGCTTTCTCGTTAATGTCCGGATAGGCGGATAGTGTTTGCGACAGGGAGATAATGGGAGCGATGGTGTTCATTATTTCATGGGTGAGCACGTGGCTTAGTTTGTTCCACGATTCACTTTCCTTGTCGCTAAGTTCGTCGCCGATATCCTTGATAGATAAGAGGGTGATTGTTTCATCTTGTAGTTTCATGTGGTTTTGTGAGAGGCTGAGATGCTCCTTTCTTCCTTTTTCTTGCAACAGGGATTCCAGTTGCCGGTATCGGGTTAATTGTTGGCAGCCCAATAAGGAGAGGGCGGCGCTGTTTGCCATGATTATCTTTCCGGTAGAATCCCATGCCAGTACACCGCTGGGCACTTCTTCCAGAAGTGAGCGGTAGAAGTGTTCCTGTTTGGAATATTCTGATTGGGTTCTGGCGAGTAGGAGATTGATGCGGTTGAGAGAGCGGTTCAGCTTTTCCTGTTCTTTGCTGACGTTTTGTTCGGGGAAGTAAAGCATATTGTCCTTATCTTCTATGGCGTCGAAAAAGATACGTAACTTTTGGTTGAATGAATTCAGCTTGTTTACCAGTCCGCTGATTTGGAAGAGGGAACAGGTGATTAATAATGCGCCTATCACAAATCCACGTTGTGAGATGATAAGCCAGGCGCCTGTTCCCGAGGTGGCGAGAATAAGTACGACGTGTAGCAGTATAATCCAATAGATGTGTCGGCTGAATATCATGCTGTTCAGGATTTGAAGCGTTTTAGTTTGTTATAGAGTGTCTGACGGCTGATTCCCAGTTGTTCGGCAGCGGCGGTCAGGTTTCCGTTGTTTTGCAGGATGGCTGTTTCAATGGCTTGCCTTTCCACTTCTTCCAGATTGGGGACAGTACTGGTGGTTTGCGGTTTCCAGGTTTGTTTTACCAGAATGTCTTTGGGGCGTATCACGTTGCCTTCACATAAGATAACGGCTTTCTCGATAGCGTGCTGCAACTCCCGGATATTGCCCGGCCAGTGGTAGGAGCGTAGCTTCTCAATCGTTTGCTCGTGCATCCGCATTTCCGGACGTTGGTATTTGGAAGCGAAACGGTGGAGAAAGGTTTCGACGAACAGGAGTATGTCGTCCCCCCGTTCCCGTAATGGGGGGATTTCAAGATGGATAGTGTTGATACGGTAGAATAAGTCTTCGCGGAACAATCCTTGTTTTACCATTTCCGGGATGTCTTTATTGGTAGCGGAAATGAGCCGGATATCAACGGGGATGACTTTATTGCTCCCAATTCGGGTGATATTCCTGTTTTGTAGTACGGTCAGTAATTTGGCTTGCAGTGCGAGGGGAAGATTGCCAATCTCATCCATAAAAAGCGAACTGCCGCTGGCGGCTTCGAACTTTCCCGAACGGCTTTCGTAAGCGTCCGTAAAAGCCCCGCGCTCGTGTCCGAAAAGCTCGCTCTCGAAAAGGGATTCGCTGATAGCTCCCATGTCGATACTTAACATCGGGCGGGTATTGCGTGGGGACAGGCGGTGTATTTCCCTGGCCAACATTTCTTTTCCGGTTCCGTTTTCTCCGGTTATCAGGATATTGGCATCGGTTTTGGCTACTTTGTTGACTACCTTTATTAATTGCAGCATGGCGGGAGAGTGCCCTATCAGCATTTCCGGCTTGTTCGGATTGCCGGAGCCGGCAGTTTGGTTCTTTGATTTCGAGGAACTTTTCCCGTTTGATTTATGATTGTATGCTTCCTTTATTTTCTGAACCAGTGTCCGGTTATCCCAAGGTTTGAGAAGAAAATCGGTAGCTCCGTGCTTTAAGGCTTTTACGGCCAGTTCCACATCTCCGTAGGCGGTCAGCATCACCACAGGGAGCGCAGGGCGGATTTCGTGAATACGTTTCAGCCAGTACAATCCTTCGTTGCCGTTATTGATACCGGCTGAAAAATTCATATCGAGGATTACGATATCAATGGAAGTGGTAGTGAGCAGTGTCGTTATCTGGTTAGGATTAGCGGCTGTACGGACTGTGCTGAATTCATTTTCGAGCAAAAGCTCCAGTGAAGCCAACACGCTTTTATTATCATCTACTATTAAAATAGTTCCGGTTTCCATATATGTAAGATTGGGGGTATCTGTCTGGGTTGAATGATTCTCTAAGTTTTCGGGTAAAGATATTCGTTTTTGCTTTTTTCTGCAAGGGAGTGTCCAATAATTAGACATTTTATGATACATTTCTTGAAACAAGGCTTTATTCTGTGTTCTGTCTAAGGAATATTTAGAGACTGAACGTTGGATAATTGTTGTTTGCACGCAGGTTGGGCGGCTCTTTATTGATAACGTCCAGATTTTGGACGATATGGTGTGTAATAATTGGACGGAAATAAGATTGGGTAATATATTATCTGTTTTATAATCAACGGCTTAAGATTTGTGGCATTGTGTTTGCTTTTTTATCTGCGTAACACACAATCCCATATATAATAGTAAAGAATGAGGAACATTTTCTTTTTATTGTTTTTATTTCCCCCGATTGCGTATGCTCAACCGACAATGAGTCTGGACGAATGTATCCGCCTGGCATGGAAGCAGAATCCTTCTATACGGAACAGTGCTATCGGCATAAAGGAAGCACGGGCGGATTATGCTGCCGCTATCGGTACATTCCTTCCCCGCATAGCAGCCAACGCAGAAACAGGAAAGCGTTTCGGGCGTTCGATAGACCCGGATACCAATGGATATACGGAAAAAACTTTTGAAGAAGGAACAGTAGGTCTTGATATGACTTTGTCTTTGTTTGAAGGATTCTCACGTATCAATCAGGTTCGTTTTCGGAAAATGAATAGGGAACGCAGCGAGTGGGAACTGAAAGACAGGCAGAATGAACTCGCATATCAAGTGACGGATGCTTACTACAAACTGGTTTTGGAGAGAAAACTCCTGAATCTGGCCCTAGAACAAAGCCGGTTGAGCGAACGATATCTGAAACAAACTGAAGCATTTGTGGAACTGGGCTTGAAATCCGTTTCTGATTTGCAAGAGGTGAAAGCCCGCAGGGAAGGGGATATATATCGTTATCAGTCCCGTGCCAATAGTTGCCGGTTGGCATTGCTGCATTTGGAACAGTTGATGAACTTTCAGCCGGGCGATACACTTGTCATTCAGGATACGATTGCCGAATTGGACAAGCTCCCGTTACTTTCACTGCCGTCCACGGAAACATTGTATGGTCAATCTCTGGAAATACTTCCTGCCATGCGTATGATTGATTTAAAGCAGAAAGCTGCCCGCAAGGAATATGCAATGGCGGGCGGAGCTTTTTCTCCTTCTATTTATGCTCGTTTTACGGTCGGTTCCAATTTCTACAACACTGCATTTTCCGTCAGGCAATTACGGGATAATATAGGAAAGTATATCGGCATCGGTATCTCTTTCCCTTTGTTGAGTGGTTTTGAACGTCTGACGAATCAGAGGAAGCTGAAACTGAACCTGTATCGCCTGAAGAATGAAGAAGAACTGGAGAAGCAACAGCTATATACCGACATTGAGCAAACCCTTCTTTCCCTGCGTGCCGGATATATGGAACATCAACAGGTATTGCAACAGTTAAGTGCGGAGAGTCAGGTTTTGAAAGAGTCCGAACGGAAATGGGAAGAAGGGCTTATCTCTGTCTTTCAGTTAATGGAAGCCCGCAATCGTTTTATCTCCGCTAAAGCAGAACTGGTTCGTGTACGTTTGCAGGTAGAGATGATGGTGAAATTGGAGAAATATTATCGGGAAGGAACTTTTTTATAAAAAACAGAATTAATCTTATGGATACACCTATTGAACGCAAGTCCGGCATTACCCGCAAACACCTATATATAATAGGTGGCATAACCTTTGCCATTGCCGTTATTTTATATTTCATGCTCAGGGATACCGCCTCTACCATGACTGTGGAGAAAGAACGCCTGACGATTGCCACCGTTGAGCGTGGTGAATTTAACGACTATATCCGTGTCATCGGTCAGGTAATGCCCAACCGTATTATTTATATGGATGCCGTGGAAGGCGGACGCGTGGAAGAACGTCTGAAAGAAGAAGGTGCCATGGTGAAGGCAGGCGACGTGATTCTGCGTCTCAGCAATCCTCTGTTGAACATCGGCATTATGCAGAGTGAAGCGGATTTGGCTTATCAGGAAAACGAACTCCGTAATACCCGTATCAGCATGGAGCAGGAACGTCTGCGTTTGAAACAGGAGCGTATCGGACTGAATAAGGATAGGATGGTGAAACAGCGTCGTTACGAACAATACAGTCGTCTGATAAAAGAGCAGCTCATTGCGCAAGAAGATTATCGTCTTGCCAAGGAAGAATATGAGGCAGCTAAAGAACAACTGGATGTCATTGACGAACGCATCCGTCAGGATAATATCTTCCGTGAAAGCCAGGTAAGCAGCCTGGACGAGAACATACGTAACATGAAGCGAAGCCTTGCGCTGGTGCGCGAACGGATTGAGAACTTGAAAGTAAAAGCCCCTATTGACGGGCAGGTAGGTAACCTTGACGCACAGATAGGACAATCAATAGCAGCGGGCGAGCACATCGGCCAAATCATCACTCCTGATTTGAAAGTGCAGGCACAGATTGACGAGCACTACGTGGAGCGTGTTATCCCCGGATTACCGGCTGATTTTACCCGTGACGGTGGCAGCTATAAACTGGAGGTGACAAAGCCCTATCCGGAAGTGAAAGAAGGGCAGTTTCGTACCGACCTGCAGTTCACAGCCGGACGGCCGGAGAATATACGTGCAGGACAGACTTATCATATAAATCTTCAGTTGGGCGACCCTGCACAGGCTATTTTGGTGCCGCGTGGCGGATTTTTTCAAATAACCGGCGGGCGATGGATGTATGTTGTAGATGAAAGTGGTAAATTTGCTATTCGCCAGCCTATCCGCATCGGACGACAAAACCCGCAATACTATGAGGTCACCGAAGGATTGAAACCTGGCGACCGGGTGATTGTTTCCGGATATGAATTGTTTGGTGATAATGAGAAACTAATATTGAAATAAGTCCGTGATATGATAAATTACTTCTCACAAGTGATACTTTAAAATATGAATAACTAATAAATATTGAACTGATTATGATTAAGACTGAAAAACTGACAAAACTCTTCACAACCGAAGAAGTGCAGACAAAAGCTTTGAACGAAGTTACCTTGCAGGTGGAACGTGGGGAATTTGTTGCTATAATGGGGCCTTCGGGATGCGGTAAGTCCACACTGCTGAATATTTTGGGCACACTTGATTCTCCTACTTCCGGCTCTTATCTATTTGCCGGGCAACAAGTGGATAAAATGAATGAGAACCAACTGACAGCTCTTAGGAAAGGCAATCTCGGCTTTATCTTCCAGAGTTTCAACCTGATTGACGAGCTGACCGTATATGAGAATGTGGAATTACCCCTTGTTTATCTGGGTGTCAAAGCCGACAAGCGCAAAGAAAGGGTAAATAAAGTACTCGAAAAAGTGAATCTGTTGCATCGTGCCAACCATTATCCCCAGCAACTGTCCGGCGGACAGCAACAGCGTGTAGCTATTGCCCGTGCCGTAGTGACGGACTGTAAATTGCTTCTCGCCGACGAACCTACCGGAAACCTGGACTCGGTGAACGGTATAGAAGTAATGGAACTGTTGAGCGAACTGAACCGTCAGGGGACTACTATCATTATCGTGACCCACTCCCAACGGGATGCCATGTACGCACACCGTGTCGTTCAATTGCTGGATGGACAGATTGTAGCCGAAAACATCAACCGTCCGCTGGAAAAGAACACATCATCTAAAAACGAAATCGTATGATAGGAAATTACTGGAATAGTGCCTGGCGGAATCTGATGAAACGGAAAAGGTTCAGTTTCATCAATATATTCGGACTGGCAGTTGGTATGGCATCGGCATTGCTGATTCTCACTTACGTGACCTTTGAATTCAGCTTTGATAAAATGCATACGAAGTATGACCATATCTACCGCGTGCAAAGTACGTTCCACGAAGGGGATGTGCTGACCGACTACTGGGCAAGCAGTTCTTTCGGGTATGGTTCGGCTATGAAAGAGAACCTTGCCGGAATTGAAGATTATACCCGAATCGGTTCCCTGTTCCAGCCGGAACAAATCGTGAAATACGGAGAACTGACCTTGCGGGAGAATCAGATAGCTTATGCTGAGCCGAGTTTCTTTCGCCTTTTTGATTTCGAACTTCTGAAAGGGGATAAGAAAACCTGTCTTTCCATGCCTGGGCAAGTGGTAATTACCGAACGCATTGCCCACAAATATTTCAAAGATGAAGACCCCATCGGAAAGATACTCATCTTTACCGGAACGTATGATAAAATATCATGTGAAGTGACCGGAGTGATGAAAGAAATGCCTTCCAACTCGCATATACATTACAGTTTTCTGATTTCTTATAAGTCTTTGCCCAAGTATGCGCAAGAGTATTGGTACAAACACGAGGCTTATACCTACGTCCTGCTCGACTCTCCCGAAAGGAAAGCGGAAATAGAGAAAGAATTTCCTGTAATGGCGGAAAAGTACAAGACGGATGAAGCGTTGAAAAACAAGACATGGGGAGTCTCCTTAATTCCTTTGGCGGATATACACCTTACTCCGCAAGTAGGATATGAAGCGGAGACAAAGGGAAACCGTTCTTCCATGATTGCTTTGATTTTTGCTGCTATTGCTATTTTGGCGATTGCCTGGATAAACTATATAAACCTTACCGTAGCCCGCTCGATGGAGCGTGCCAAAGAAGTGGGAGTACGGCGGGTAGTGGGAGCTTTCCGCAAACAGTTGATTCACCAGTTCCTGTTTGAAGCATTAGTAATGAACTTGATAGCTTTTGTACTTGCCGTAGGATTGATAGAACTGATTCTTCCGTATTTTAATCAATTGGTAGGACGTACCGTGACCTTCTCCGTCTGGTTGATGGATTATTGGTGGATTTTACTTGTTTTTGTTTTCATTGCCGGGATATTCCTTTCCGGATATTATCCGGTATTGGTTTTGCTGAACCGGAAACCGATTACGCTATTGAAAGGAAAATTCCTGCATGGCAAATCCGGCGAGCGAACACGGAAAGTATTGGTTATCATTCAATACACGGCTTCGATGATATTGCTTTGCGGCACATTGATTGTCTTTGCGCAGTTGAACTTTATGCGCAGCCAGTCTTTGGGAGTAAAGACTAATCAGACATTGGTGGTCAAGTTTCCCGGACATACCGAAGGACTGAATACAAAACTGGAAGCGATGAAGAAAGCAATAGCCCGTTTGCCTTTAGTGCATCAGGTTACTTTTTCCGGTGCAGTGCCGGGCGAGGAAGTGGCAACTTTCCTTTCCAACCGCCGCACCAACGATGCCCTGAAGCAGAATCGCCTGTATGAGATGCTTGCCTGTGACCCCGATTATGTGGATGCCTATGGATTGCAAGTTGTAGCTGGAAGAAGTTTCTCGGAAGATTATGGAGACGATGTAGATAAACTGGTGATTAACGAAACGGCTGTACGTAATCTGGGTTTCACATCTAATGATGAGGCGATAGGGGAGTTGGTGACCGTTGAATGTACCGATGCTCCGATGCAGATTATCGGGGTCGTGAAGGATTATCATCAACAGGCGTTGAGCAAGAATTATACCCCCATCATTCTTATTCATAAAGATAAGATTGACTGGTTGCCACAACGCTATATTTCTATTGTAATGACTTCCGGTGACCCTCGTGAACTGGTATCACAGGTACATGAGATTTGGAACCAATACTTTGCGGATTCCAGTTTCGATTACTTCTTCCTCGACCAGTTCTTCGACCATCAGTATCGTCAGGATGAAGTGTTCGGTGTGATGATTGGCTCTTTCACCGGTCTGGCTATTTTCATTTCCTGTTTGGGACTTTGGGTATTGGTCATGTTCTCCTGTTCTACCCGTACCAAAGAAATGGGAATACGCAAAGTGCTCGGTGCTTCCCGTTGGACACTCTTTTATCAGTTGGTCAAGGGATTCTTCCAGTTGATTCTGATAGCGGTTATCATTGCTCTTCCGGTAGCCTGGTTCAGCATGAATGTCTGGTTGAGTCATTATGCTTTCCGTACGGACTTGAAGGCATGGTTCTTTATTGTACCTGTATTGCTGATGCTGTTTATCTCATTTATAACAGTAGCTTTCCAGACCATGAAGATAATAATGAGCAAACCTGCCCGTTCTTTACGATATGAATAATCTCTGAATCACTCAATCGGGTATTCGTTAATATCCGATTGATTTATGTTAAATGTTAACGAGTCTATTGCTTTTATTAAACCATGTTATAAGATGAACCGCTTTACTCCGAAAATTTGGAGATATGCGGAAAGTACGTATCTTTGCAATGTGTTTTTCATAGTATTAGATTTAAGGTTAACAAAAAAGATTGGCTGTCTGGGATAGATAGCCTTTTTTTATGCCCTTTACTTTCCTTTTATTTGCCACCTTCCTAAACTTATTCTTCGTATATTTGCGAACTGGATATATATTTGCAATATTATGAAAAATATACTTATCAAGATACTCCGTGTTCTGATGCTCTTTATTCTTTTTGTTTCGTGGGGCATTGGCTATGTAATCTATGAAGATACACTGACAGAGTGGTGGATACCTGTCGGAGTAGCGTTAATGATAGCTGCTGTTACATTTCCTTTTTATAAAAAGTGGTCATGGCTGACGACAGGTGATAACAAAACATTAAATCTTCTGTCTCATTTGGTATGTGTGGGAACTATCAGTTGTGCATTGTTTCTTGCGGGCAACTACTGGTTGGCTGACCCTGCTTCCACACAAGAAGAAGAGGTTATGGTGCAGAAGAAGTATCAGGAGACACATAAGAAAACACGTCGGGTAGGTAAGCGGCGTTATGTGCCGGACGGTGTGCGTAAGGAATATTATTTGGAAGTCGCTTTTGCGAATGGAAATGTGGAAACATTGCATGTATCACTTTCCACTTATAATAAAGCACGGAAAGGCAAGACAAAGACATTGACTTTACAGAAAGGTTTCTTCGGGCTTCCGGTGATAACAAAAGGACTTTAAAAAATGATACTCATGTAGGATGGAAATCGGATAACATTCTGCATATATCGTCAGGCGTCTTAAAATAATAATTGGCTTTTATACTATCGGGAGACGTTCCGCTCCACAGAACCAATCCTGAATCAACTCCGGCACTTGTTGCACATTGGATGTCATAAATGCTATCCCCGATATATATAGCGTCAACAGGGTTTATCTTGGCTTTGGATAAATATGCCAGTAGAGGGGCGGCCTGAGGTTTATGTTCTACTGTATCATCGGCGCATACAACGGTGGTAAAATAATTAGCCAAGCCTAAGGGGGTGAAGTCTGTATGATATTCCATATATGTTTTGGAAGTGACAATGCCTGATACATACTTATTAGATAATAGATAGTTCAAGCACTCCTTGATACCTTGAAAGGGGTGGATAGTATGGTAATATGATTTCATATTAGTGTCCCATATTTCCAGTCCTCTATCTATATCATCTATTTTTAGTCTCTTCAAAGCGTCTTTGCCTGTAATGCCTAAAACAAACTTCAGGTCTTCATATTGGGGCACGTTTCCTGTAATTTTTGTAATAGTCTTTATCAAAGAGTGGATAACGGCATATTCTGTATCTATTAATGTGCCGTCAATATCAAATATTATATGCTTATATCTCATTGGCTCAATCTTTTATTCAAACAGTACCTGCCAGTTTTTATCATGATAAGCAGAAAAACACATTTTTATTTGTTCTTCATTGTTTTTTTCTTCTGCAAGAAGAGGAAGTTCTTCCAACCTGAAATAATCGCTTTCTGTAGTTTCAATATTAGGTTGGAAATACCCGCTTAGAATTTCACAAAGAACGAAAATCTTGCATACATTATAGGCATAAGGCGGCACGTTGTGCATATTCCTGTCCTGCACGGCAATTATCCGTGTGGCTTCCACTTTCAGTCCGGCTTCTTCTTCGACCTCTTTTTCGGTGTTCGACTTTACGGTCTGGTTTACATCTACCCAACCACCCGGCAATGACCATGTACCGTTACGTTCTTTAACCAACAATATTTTATCTTCCTTGAATATGGCTGCTCTTGTATCCAACTTTGGAGTTTGGAATCCTGTCTCATTACAAAACAAATCTTTCACTTTTTCCAGTGACAACTCACTTTGTGCACTTATAATTTCGGCTGATATCTCCCTTATCCGTTCAAAACGTTCGATATCAAATACGTCTTTTGAGTAGGTCAATCCTGTTTGGGCAAGGAATTGCAGTTCTTTAGCCCATTCCAGCCATTGGGGTTGCAAAGTCTTATTCATATGATGATTATTATAATTGTATTACTTTGCAAAGGTACGAGAAATGGATCTTTTGATTTTTGCCCTATGTTAAAAAATCAACGCTTTGCCCTTATACGGCTAAGCGAAGGTTGGGTGATACCTAAAAAGGAAGCTATATAACCTAGATTCACTCTATTGCAAATATCCGGGAAATCTTTCACCAGCTTTTCATAGCGTTTCTGTGCAGGCAGATTCAGGCGGGAAATATGTATATCCTGTAATTGCAAGAAATTCTCTTGTTGCAAAACTCTCATCCAGTTGGCTATGTCAATATGGGTCTTGTATAAGTTATTAAGTGTTTCTATAGAGATAGAATAAGTAAATGTTTTCTCCAAAGTTTCCACATATTCAAATCCTGCTTTGTTGCGATATAAATCCCAAGAACCACAAGTTGCGTCACCTTCCGCAGAAAACCATGTCGTTATTTCTTTGCCATTGTACAGAATATAAGAACGTGTAATGCCTTTTTCTATGAAATAAACTTTCTTGTCCAAATAACCGGCCCGGATAATAATGGTTCTGGCAGGAAAAACTTGTTCTTCGAAGTTGGACTTCAATATGTTTAATGAATCATCCGAAACCGGATAGTATTCTCTTATTTTTCTTATTATATTATTCATATCCGTGTATTTTCTATTCATGTATGATATTGACAAAGTTATGAAACTATTATTGAAAAGCAAGCAAATGTTTATTTCTGTTGTTTACTTGAAAGAGATATATAGGTACGCCAATTATTTATTGAAAAAACGACCTTTCTTAAAAAAGGAATATTTACGCAAACCGGAAAGGCTATAATTGTATGTCCATACGAGAAATACCAGAATATCTCCGGCATTTGTGAATACGATTTTCTCTCATTATGTTGTTTTGTGTGTTTGTTGAATAAATAGTAGTTCTTTACTGCTTTTTATATGCTATTTGAAAGGATTAGTTATGGATTCTAGTTTATTCTGTCATACTTGGTTTATCCAATATTCATGATGAACCAGAAAGAAAATGAGCTGAATAATCTCATCAATAGCTTTCTCACCGATGAAAGGTTGGCTTCTCGGTGAGGAACGAAGTGTTCGACACCGAGGAACACTTCGTTTCTTTTAAACCAACGAATGTCTTATAAGTAAGAGAAGATGCATATTTCACGCAGTTTTATACAGAATTAGCCTCTAATTTTGCATATTGTTCCACTAATTTATACAGTTTATTCTGTAGTTCATTCTTTTTAGAGCAACAGCTTTCTACTGTTATCTTAAATATAGAACATTTGGATTGAAAGTTTCGGCTCTTAATTGAGAAGAATAATAAATGTCTTGCCAATCCCGTATTTTGTCTATAAACGAGTCCCGTTCGTCTCATTTGAAAAACGTGTACTGTCCTGTCCTTTATCTTCGTGTCGAAATAAAAAAAAGAATAAGTCATGAAGATGAATAAAACTATGTTGTTGGAAAAGATAGCGACCCGTTCGGGAGTATCAGTAGATGAATGTGGGGTAGTGCTTAAAACGTTGGAAAGAGTGTTGAGCGAAGAACTCACACGGAAGATGTATCGCTATGGAGGGTGGATACTTTTATTAGTTGCTTTATTGGTGTCCGTAGCTGCTTTCGGGCAGACATCGGAGCGGAAAAGCCGCCCTGTTCAGACGATTCGCGGGATTGTAGTCGACGGTGATTCGAAATATCCTATACCGTATGCTACGGTGAAGTTGGCGGGCACGGAAGGAATGGGGACGACAACGGACAGTCTCGGACGCTTCGCCATCCGGCAAGTCCCTGTCGGACGACACACGGTAGAGGCAGCTTTTATGGGGTATGAAACCGGTGTTTTTAGGGAAATACTAGTGACTTCCGCCAAAGAAATCTACTTGGAGATACCTCTCAAAGAGAGTGTGAACGAACTGAACGAAGTGGTGGTCCGCGCCCGGACAAACAAAGAAGAAGCTATGAATAAAATGGCTACCACCGGAGCACGTATGTTGAGCGTGGAAGAGGCAAGCCGTTATGCGGGCGGATTTGACGACCCTGCACGTCTGGTTTCCGCTTTTGCCGGAGTAGCTCCCAGTGTTTCCTCGAATGGAATTTCCATTCACGGCAATGCTCCCCACTTGTTGCAATGGAGACTGGAAGACGTAGAAATCCCCAATCCCAACCACTTTGCGGACATCGCCACATTAGGCGGGGGAATCCTCTCTTCCCTTAGCTCGCAAGTACTCGGAAATTCCGATTTCTTCACCGGAGCTTTTCCCGCGGAATATGGAAATGCCGTATCCGGAGTGTTCGACATGAAACTACGCAACGGAAACAACCAAAAGAACGAAAATACAATTCAAGTAGGAATCATGGGCATTGACATCGCATCCGAAGGGCCTTTGAGCAAGAACCATAAAGCGTCGTATATCTTCAACTACCGTTATTCCACCACCGGACTGCTCAATCTCGACGGGGGAACGATGGACTATCAGGACTTGAACTTCAAACTTAACTTCCCGACGCAGAAAGCCGGAACTTTCTCCGTTTGGGGAACCAGCCTGATTGACAAATTCAAGAGCGACATGGAAAAGAATCCTGAAAAATGGGAGTATCTGGGTGACCGCAGTGAGTCACGCGACAAGCAATATATGGCAGCCGGAGGTGTCAGCCACCGCTATTTCTTCAATAGCGACGCATCACTGAAAACAACCGTTGCCGCCACCTACTCGCAACTGGACGGCGGGGCGTCCATGTTCAATGAGGCTTTGGAAACCACTCCCTATATGGACTTGAACTCAAAACATACCAACCTGATACTGACCAGTACCTTCAACCACAAATTCAGCAACCGGTTCACCAATAAAACCGGCTTCACCTACAACGCCATGTTCTATAAGATGAACCTCGCCATTGCCCCTTATGAAGCCCATTTACTGGAAACCGTCTCTCAAGGCGACGGCCATACGAGCCTGATTTCCGCCTACAACAGTTCTTCTGTCGGATTGGGCGACCACTGGACTCTCAACGCCGGCATCTACGGACAATTTCTGACCCTGAACAATCAATGGTCTGTCGAACCCCGTGCCGGTCTGAAATGGCAGGCCACCCCGAAAGCTACTTTTGCCTTAGCCTACGGAATGTACAGCCGCATGGAAAAAATGGACGTCTATTTTGTAAAGACGAAAACCACAGGGGACAAATCCGTCAACAAAGACCTCGACTTCACGAAATCCCAACACATCATGTTGTCTTTCGGCTACAAGATTTCCGACCGTATAAACCTGAAAATAGAGCCGTATATCCAGTTCCTGCACGATGTCCCCGTAATGGCGGACAGCTCTTATTCCGTGCTCAACCGTTCCGACTTCTACGTAGAAGATGCATTAATCAATAAAGGAAGAGGGCGTAATGTCGGAATCGACATCACATTGGAACGTTTTCTGAATAAAGGACTTTATTACATGATTTCCGGCTCCTTGTTCGACTCCCGCTACCGGGGTGGCGACGGAAAATGGTACAACACGAAGTTCAACCGTAACTATGTCATCAACGGACTTGTCGGCAAAGAATGGATGTTGGGACGCAACAAGCAGAATATTCTTAGCGTCAACCTGAAACTGACATTACAGGGCGGCGACCGCTATTCCCCGATTAACGTGGAAGCAACGATGAACCACCCTGACAAAGAAGTACAGTATGACGAGACAAGAGCCTTTTCCAAACAATATTCGCCCATGCTTATCGGCAACTACACCGTCAGCTACCGTATCAACAAGAAAAAAGTATCCCATGAGTTTGCCGTGAAAGGACTGAACTTTACCGGAGCGAAAGAGCACTACGGACATGAATATAACGTGAAAACCGGGAAGATTGATGTCAGCGACGGCTCCACGATACTGACAAATGTGAGTTATAAACTTGAATTTTAGCCAAATAGTATGGAGCTTGACCGGAAAAAAGTTTTATCTTCGTCCCTTGGAGATAAAACACTTCCGGCTGTGGTCTATTCTACGTTTAGAAAAGGATATTCCGGAATACTAAATCCCCGTAATAAAATATATGGTAACTGAAACTGCAATAACAGACAATAAATCTACCTTTTTATATAGATTCCTCGTCAGTCCGGAACTTCGATGGGTGCGCTATTTGGTGCTCATAGTCATACTGGCTACTATTTCCTTCAATCAAGTTTTTATTATATTCATTGATTATCTGGAGGTACTGGGAGGATGGATTTATGCATTTACTTTCTTGTATCTGCTGACTTACATAGGAGTCGTTTATCTGAATCTTTTCTGGCTCTTTCCAAAATTCCTGTTGAAAAGGCGTTATCTGAGTTACATGTTCTTACTCTCAGTAGCAATGATGATAGCCCTGGCAATACAAATGGCAACGGAATACATATCTTACTCCTGTTGGCCGGAACTTTACGAACGGGCTTCCTATTTCTCCATACCTATGGTGATGGATTATATATCGTCTTTCATGTTGTCCACGCTCTGTATGATAGGAGGAACCATGACCGTCCTTCTGAAAGAATGGATGATAGACCACCAACGCGTCTCGCAGATGGAAAAAGCCCACGTACTTTCGGAAGTCGAACAACTGAAAGAACAAGTCAGCCCCAAACTTCTTTTCAAGACATTACATCACTCAGGAGAACTGACTTTGAACGAACCGGGAAAAGCATCGAAGATGTTGATGAAATTAAGTCAGCTACTCCGTTACCAACTATATGATTGCAGCAGAGCAAAAGTATTGCTTGGCAGTGAAATTACTTTCCTGAATAATTACCTGACCTTGGAACAGAGTTCCCAGTCACAGTTCAGTTATGAATTCCTTTCGGAAGGAGAGGTGAACCGGACATTGGTTCCACCTTTGCTTTTCATTCCTTTTGTACAACATATCGTAAAATCAATCAATGAACGGCGGATATTAACCCCTGTTTCTCTCAAAATCCATTTGAAAGCGGAAGGGGACACAATAACATTCACCTGTCTTTGCCCGCAAGTGAATCTTCCGTCAGATAAAGGACTTGGAAGAATCCGCCAAAGACTGGACTTATTATATGGCAATCGTTACGGACTATTCCTGACGGCAGAAAGCATTAGGTTGGAACTGAAAGGAGGTGAAGCATGAACCTGAATACGGAACATAGAAGCATGGAAGATAAAAGCGTTACAGCTTTTCTGTTAAGTCCGCATTACCGGACATACAGACATTTGTTACTGCAAGCAATAGTTCTTCTGATGACTATTAATGTCTTTTGGTACGAACCTTTGCAGGCAGTTCCTTTTTGGCGGCGTTTTGGTGGATTTCTGGCATATTTTGCTTCCATTAATACGGTAATCTATATGAACCTGTATATATTGGTACCCTGTTTTCTGTTGAAAAACCGTTTGGGTCGCTATGTCCTGACGGCTGCCCTGACAAATTTGGTAGTCATAGTTTTCATTTCAGTTACTCAGGGCTTGCTTTTTGAAGTGATTCTGCCCGGAAAAGACCCCGGCAGATTTGCGACTTTCATCAATACTTTTTCAGGCATACTTACCATTGGGTTCGTCACGGCAGGTTCGGCGGCCATATCACTGTTTACCCATTGGCTGCGCTACAACCTGCGTATTGATGAACTGGAATCCACCACCTTGCAATCCGAACTGACGTTTCTCAAAAATCAGATTAATCCGCATTTCCTTTTCAATATGTTGAATAACGCCAATGTCCTGATAAAGAAAAACCCGGAAGAAGCTTCCAAAGTACTGTTCAAACTTGAAGATTTGCTGCGCTATCAAATCAATGACAGCTCCCGCGAAAGAGTCTCGTTGGCTTCGGATATCCGTTTTCTGAACGATTATCTGAACCTCGAAAAGATACGCCGTGATAATTTCCGATTCACATTAAGTCAGGAAGGGGAGACGGATGCTATTTGGATTCAACCCTTATTATTTATCCCTTTTGTAGAAAATGCAGTAAAACATAGTTTCGATAGTGAGCACCCTTCGTCCGTTCGTGTCTTTTTCAAAGTAGACAATAACCGGTTGGAATTTCACTGCGAGAATTCCAAACCATCCGTTGCCGCGAGCAAAGGCAAGGTAGGCGGAATCGGGCTTGCGAATATTCAGCGCAGATTAGGGTTGCTGTATCCCGAACGCTACCGACTGGAACTAAAAGAAGATGAAAACCGTTATTCCGTAATTTTAAGTATAACATTATGAATTGTATAATTGTAGATGATGAACCATTGGCACGCGAAGCCATGAAGTTATTGATAGAAGAGACGAGTAATCTCCAGTTGGCAGGCAGTTTTAACAGTGCCGTTACCGCTTCCGACTATATGGAACAGCACGGAGTCGATTTAGTCTTTCTGGATATTCAGATGCCGGGGATTACGGGAATTGAATTTGCACGGACGATTTCCAGGCGGACATTGGTTATCTTCACCACCGCCTACACGGAGTACGCACTGGACAGCTACGAAGTGGATGCCATAGACTATCTGATAAAGCCTGTCGAACAGGAACGTTTTCAGAAAGCTATGGATAAAGCACTGGCTTATCACTCCCTGTTATTGAAAGAAGAAAAGGAAGCTATCGAAACAATTGCCGCCGCCGAATATTTCTTTGTAAAGGCGGAGCGCAGGTATTTTAAGGTCAATTTCTCCGATATTCTCTTCATCGAAGGATTGAAAGACTATGTCATTATCCAACTGAACGACCAGCGTATCATCACCCGTATGAGCCTGAAAGCCATATTCGACCTGTTGCCTGAAGCCGCTTTTCTGCGGGTGAACAAGTCATATATAGTCAATACCGCCCACATCGAATCGTTTGATAATAATGATATATTCATAAAATCGTATGAAATTGCTATCGGAAACAGCTATCGTGACGACTTCTTCGAGGGCTTTGTGATGCGGCAAAGATTGTGATATTTCACTTTTTTTTGGTTACATAATTTTCAAATGGTATATTTGTAACCAAAAGAAAGGATATACGTGGTTCACACAACAGAAAACATAAGCATTAAACTGACTGATGAAGCGCAGTTCCGCTTTATATTTGACAAATACTACATAACCCTATGTATGTTTGCCAACCAGTATGTCGAAGATGATGCGTTGGCCGCTGACATTGTTCAGGAATGTTTTGTCAAGTTGTGGCAGTTGCGCGATGATTTCATGTATGTACATCAGATTAAATCCTTCCTCTATACTTCCGTCCGCAATAAATCCCTGAACGAATTGGAGCACACTAAAGTAATGAATGAGTATGCCCAAAAAGTCATGGAGATGGGCAAAGACTCTTTTTTTCAGGACAAGGTTATCGCCGAGGAAAGCTATCGTATATTAGTGGATGCTATCGACAAATTGCCACCACAAATGAAGAACATTATGCGGCTGGCGCTTGAAGGAAAGACGAACCCTGAAATAGCGGAAGCATTGAATATTTCAGGAGAAACGGTACACTCTCAAAAAAAGATTGCCTATCGTAAATTGCGCGGATATTTGAAGGATTATTACTATCTGCTTTTCTACTTTCTATAGTTTCTTTAAAAAAAATCATTTTTAATACACCCTGCTTTTCAATTCACCTGTTTTAATATAAACAACGATTAAAACATGTGAATTATGATAAACCAATATTTCCATATCGCAAGACTCATTGCCAAGTATTTATCCGAAGAAATAAAAGAGGAAGAACTGGCGGAACTGACACAATGGAGAAACGAATCTGCCGAAAATGAACGGCTCTTTCAGGAAATCTGCCGTGAAGAGAACATAAAGCGGAACATGCAGAAAAGACAGGCATTCAGTGCGGAAGACGGCTGGATAGGGGTACAAAGAAAAATACAGCATCATCGTTTTAGATACCGCCTGTTGAACGTATGCAAATATGCCGCCATTTTAATTCTTCCGTTGGCTATCGCTACCGCTGTCCTGTATAAGAGTACCAACGAACACGAAGCCATCTCCCATGTAACAGAGCAAATCCTTCCCGGCAGTAAGAAAGCCGTCCTGATATTGGATAACGGAGAAACAATCGACCTTAAATCCACATCCGGTGTGGAATTGAAAGAGAAAGACGGTACCATTATTCAAGTAGACTCCACGACATTGAATTACCAACAGACTCCCGAGCGGACATCCGATAAACTTGCATATAATAAGGTAAATGTTCCCCGTGGCGGCGAATACCAATTGACGCTGAGCGACGGAAGTAAAGTGCAATTAAACTCCATGAGTTCCATTCGCTTTCCCGTGCAGTTTGCAAAAGACTGCCGCCTGGTAGAACTGGAAGGGGAAGCCTACTTTGAAGTAAGCAAAACCGGACAACCCTTTATTGTGAAAACGAAAGGAATGAATATTGAAGTACTCGGCACCACCTTTAATATATCAGCCTACGCAAACGAAGAATATCAGACAACCCTCGTCAACGGTTCGGTAAGGGTACAGACCGAAGATGGAAGCAACCGGATTCTGAAACCCTCCGAACAGGCTTGCATCACTCCGGGCAGCAATCAGATTAATGTTCGTAATGTAGACACCGCATTTTACACTTCATGGATACATGGAAAGATAAACTTCAAAGACCAACGGTTGGAAGACATCATGAAAACCCTTGCCCGATGGTATGATATGGAAGTAATCTATGAGAACGAAGCAACGAAAGATTTACGCTTCGGTTGCTACATAAACCGCTATAACGAAATCACCCCACTGGTGAATCTCCTCGAACAGACAGGAAGAGTAACCATCACCGTAGAAGGAAAAACTATTAAAATATTCACTAATCATTAATCCCTGTTTTATGGAAAAACTACGTAATGTTAACCGATTGGGGAAATATGGAAGACGTCTTTGCATGACATTCCTTTTTCTCTGTATTACGACTTCAGGGCTTATGCAGGCATCAGTGTTTGCACAGGCTACCGTTACAGCCAAATTCAGAAACGTAACACTGAATGAAGTTCTTTGGGAAATTCAGAAGCAAACGGACTTTACCTTTATCTACAGCACCAATGATGCGAAAAAAGTGAAAGTGGAAAATCTGGATGTAAAGAACGAACTGATTTCTGAAGTACTCAACAAATGCCTGCAAAATAGCGGACTGACCTACACCGTACATGACGGAGTCATTGCTATCCGTAAAGCGGCTCCCGTTGCAAAAACAGAAACTGTAGCCCGCGAGAAATATACCATTACAGGGAAAGTGACCGAAGACAGCGGCGAACCGATTATCGGAGCCAATGTTATCGTGAAAGGTACAACCAATGGTATGATGACCGATATAAACGGTAATTTCCATTTGGAAGTGACAGACAAGAAAGTCACCCTGTTGGTTTCCTATATCGGATACACATCGCAGGAAGTCGTTGCCACTCCCGGCAAAGCGATGAATATCATTCTGAAAGTAGACAACAACCTGTTGGAAGAAGTGATAGTAACCGGATACGGTACTTTCAAGAAATCCGCTTACGCAGGTTCCGCCAGCATTGTGAAAACAGATGCAGTGAAAGACGTGCCGAATGTCTCTTTCCAGCAAATGTTGGAAGGTGCGGCTCCCGGTGTCAGTGTCAATACCGGTTCGGGCATACCGGGTTCGTCCACATCTATCCGCATCCGTGGTATGGGTTCATTCAATGCCTCTAACTCCCCGTTGTATGTAGTGGATGGTGTGCCTGTATTGTCAGGCAGCATTGGAGCTTCCGGCAGCGATTCCGGCCTGGACGTGATGGCTACTTTAAATACATCGGACATTGAAAGTATCACCGTAATCAAAGATGCCGCCGCCGCTTCCCTCTATGGCTCACGCGCAGCAAACGGCGTTGTCATTATCACCACCAAACAGGGAAAGACAGGCAAACCGGTCTTTTCATTAAAATCAGACTGGGGATTTTCTAACTTCGCCATGCCTTTCCGTGAAATTATGGGCGGACAGGAACGTCGTAACCTTATCCATGAAGGACTGCGGAACTATGCCCTGACATATAGCGGCAGCGCCGATGATGAAGAAGGGCTGCATAAAGGAATGAACGAGAACGAGGCTTGGGCTTATGCCGATGCGAATATTGACCAATATGCACCGATACCTTGGTGTGGCTTTGTCGATTGGGACGATTATCTGTTCCGTAACGGTAGCCATCAGAATTATGAGTTTTCTGCTTCCGGCGGACAGGAGAAGATAAAATACTATACATCCATCGGCTACATGAAACAAGACGGTGTGACTATCAATTCCGGTTTGGAACGCATCTCTGCACGCTTGAATGTTGACTATCAGATGGCAAAATGGATGAACATCGGCGCAAAGATACAGTTTTCAAGAGTTAACCAGGATACTTATTCGGAAGGAACATCTTATACTTCACCTATCTACGGTACACGCAACGGAGCTACCCCTTCCGACCCGATATGGAATGAAGACGGTACATGGAACCGTGCATTAATCAAACTGGATGACCGTAACCCGATGTTATCGAACTCCTATAATTTTAAGAGAGAATACGCCACCCGTTCTTTCAATACGGTATATGCGACATTCGACATCTGGAATGGAATCAAATTCGCGTCGACCTTCAGCTATGACTTCGTGATGAACAAATCCCGTGCCTGGAAAGACCCTCGTACCAGTGATGGCGATGATGATAACGGACGTTTCAGCAAAGACTATAATGATATTACGAATATGACATGGTCTAATATCCTGACCTATCAGACCAAGATTAAGAAAAAACATAACTTGGATTTATTGGCAGGTTATGAAATCAATAGTAAGGAATCGGATGGATTGGGAGCGACCATTTCTAATTTTGCCCGTTGGGACAAACCGGAAGTAAACAATGGCGTGGTATATCAAAGCATGGGCGGTTCCAACAGCACAACACGTATCGTATCTTATATCACACGTGCCAACTACGATTATGACAACAAATACTATTTGGGAGCCAGTTGGAGAACGGACGGAAGTTCCCGCTTGGCAAGAGAGAACCGTTGGGGAAACTTTTGGTCGGTATCCGGCGCATGGAGAATGAGTTCCGAGAACTTTATGAAACCTTATCAAAACTGGTTGAGCGATTTGAAACTTAGAGTATCTTACGGTGTGAACGGAACGCTGCCTTCTTCCTATTACGGTTATTTAGGATTAAGCAGTCTTACCAGCAACTATAATGATAATCCGGGCATTTCACAATCGCAACTTGAAAACAAAGAATTGACTTGGGAAACCAACTATAACTTCAACTCCGGTATTGACCTGGGATTCTTTGACAATCGATTGAGCGTTACATTTGAATATTATATCCGTACAACGAAAAATCTGCTTTACAGCCGCCCGTTATCTCTTGCAACAGGTTTCTCCAGTTACCTTGCCAATATCGGTAAGTTGCAGAATAAAGGTTACGAACTGGAAATCCGTTCGACCAACATCGAAACCAAAAATTTCCGTTGGACGAGTAGCTTGAACTTGGGACACAATGCCAATAAAATCCTGAAACTGGACGGTGACTTGAAGCAAGTAACCAGTGGAACATCTATCCACAAAGTGGGATTGCCTTATTCTACCTACTATATGATTGAATTTGCAGGCATCGACCCCGCAGACGGTGAACCGATGTTCTATAAAAACTCAACGGACGAAAACGGAAATCTGAACAAAGAAACAACCAAAGACCCGCGTAGCGCAGAGAAAGTGATACTACAATGTGCCGACCCGACTATTACCGGCGGATTCGGTAACAGCCTTGCCTACAAATGGTTTGACCTGAATTTCAACCTGAACTTCTCCTTTGGCTCATGGAAATATGACGGCGCGGCAGGCAAACTCGAACATGGCGGTGACGGAACACTGAATATCCCCATTTACTACCGGAAACGCTGGCAGAAAGAGGGTGACGAAACCAATATCGAACGTTTCGTAATCGGCAGGTCTATATCCATGAAAGACTATGCTACGACACGCCGTCTGCACAGTGGGGATTATGTCCGCTTGAAAAATCTGACATTCGGCTTTACATTACCGAAAACGTGGACACGGAAAGTCGGTATAGACAGGGTACGTCTATATGCGTCAGGCAATAACTTGTTGACCTGGTCGGCATACGAATACCTTGACCCCGAATCAGGCTCATCGCCCGGTTGGGATACTCCGCCTATGAGAACCTATACTTTCGGTTTGGAAGTTAAATTCTAAATGCATTAATCTATAAATTGATAAGTATGAAAAAGATAAAATACATAGCTTTAGGTGTTATCGCAACCTTACTCGGCAGTTGCGGGAATGATTGGCTCGACTTGCAGTCTTCCACACAAATAGAAACCGACGGCTCACTGACCGAATTAAGAGACTTTGAATTTGTGCTGAACGGAGCTTATAGCAGTATGCAGTCGTCCAGTTATTATGGAGCTAATATGACCTGTTATGGTGACTTGACGGGAGATGACATGAAATCCTATAAATCATCCAGTACCAACGTCAGTTACTATACATTTAAGTATAACAAGACGAACGGGCCGAGCGGCTTTTGGGGAATGTATTACGGCATAGTCAAGAACCTGAATATCCTGTTCCGTGACATAGAGAAAATAGAGCTTGTTCCCGACCGCGAAATCACCACTCCGAAGTTGGAGAAACTGACCGAACAGGAATATTACAACGACCTGAAAGGAGAGGCTTTTGCCATACGTGCCCTGCTATTGTTCGATATGACACGTCTTTACGGCTATCCTTATCTCAAAGATAACGGAGCTTCATTGGCAGTGCCCATTATTGATAAAGTAGTGGAAGACAAGAACTTCAAACCATCCCGCAATACGACTGCCCAATGCTATAAGGCAATCACCGATGATTTGAAAGAAGCCGTCAAACTGTTGCGTCCGGTAAAGAAAGAAGGCAAAATCAATAAATGGGCGGCAATGACTCTGTTGAGCCGTGTCTATCTCTATATGGGCAATGACGGCGAAGCCTACAATGTAGCTGTCGAAGCCATCAAAGGCGCTGAAAAGCAAGGCTATAAATTGTGGACAAATGACGAATATGCTAAAATTTGGGCTACCCCGTTCAACAGTGAACTATTATTCGAGATTGTGAACCTGACAACCGACAGCCCGGGTAAATCATCTATCGGCTATCTCTGTACCAAATATAATCTGATAGCAACGGAGAAATACTGGAAAAACTACATGAAAGACAACTCCGATGACGTACGCAGCCAAATGGTTTCCACGGCAAGCAGCAGCAAGCCCTACTGTTTGAAATATCCGGCACAAGGTTCTAAATCTTACGAAGATGCCAATATCCCTATTTTCCGATTGTCCGAACTTTATCTGAATGCTGCCGAAGCTGCGGTGAAAAAGAATGATATTCCAAACACACGCAAATACCTGAAGCCGATTTATGCACGTACAGGCGAAGATCTGGATGCATTGGCAGATGATGAAATCACATTGGACTTGGTTCTCGAACAGCGCCGTATTGAATTTTGGGGAGAGGGCCAACGTTTCTTTGACTTACTTAGAAACGGCAAGAGTGTGGTACGTGACGACCATTTAAGCGAAGTTCCCGAAGAAGCGCTCAACTTTGATTGGGATTACTATAAGATAGTACTTCCCGTGCCCAACCATGAAATGGAGTACAACGAGAATATGGTTCAAAACCCTGAATACGAACAGCATTAATTAACGCATTAACGTATAGAAAATTATGAAAAAGATATATAGTATTTACTTACTTCTAGGCTTGTTCATTGCAACCCTTTACTCGTGCCGGGAAGACCTGACTCCCGTAGGGCCGGATATAGCTGAAATCACACACTTCCGTCATGACGGGCCTTACCTTTTCTATGAAAACGGCAGACTTAAGATACTGGAAGTGGCGAAAGACAACACACTTGGCATCCGCGAAGAATCCGGCTTACCTGCCGGCTTGAAACTGGATGTGTATTCGGACGACAGCCAACTTCTGTTCCAAGTGCCGGTTAACAAAATCGACAACTTTGAACGCCCTGCATGGAACGACCGCACTTCATATGAAAAGACATTTGCCGTATCCGACCTTCACGGACGTTTTGACCTGTTTGCCGCCATTCTTAAAGCGGGCGAAGTGATTAACGACAATTATGAATGGATATATGGTAATAACCATCTTGTCATTAACGGTGATATTTTCGACCGTGGCGCAGACGTGCTTCCTATTTTATGGCTTATCTATAAACTGGAATTTGAAGCAAAGGCTGTCGGCGGTATGGTGACAACTATACTGGGCGACCATGAAGAATTGGTTATGCGTGATAACTTGAAATACACATACGCCAAGTACAACACTCTTTCTCAAAGAGCAATGAACATGACCTATGGAAAGATGTGGGGATTGACGAATGTAATGGGTAACTGGCTGCGTTCCAAAAATACGATTCAGATTGTAGGTGAAAACCTGTATGTACATGCCGGATTGAGCAAAGCCTTTATGGAACGCGAAGAAACCATCCCCGAAATCAATGAACTGGTGGCCAAGAGTATTTATCTCACGAAAGAAGAACGGAAAAAACAATTCCCGGACATAGCTGATTTCCTTTACAGTGATAGTTATAACGGTCCGCTATGGTATCGCGGAATGGTCAAGACGGGTAGTGAGTATAGTCCCATAAAGGATGCCGATGTACAGACATTACTCGATGAATATAATGTCGAACGTATTATTGTCGGACATACCGAAAACAGCCGCGTGAAATATACTTATAGTGGGAAGGTGTATGACATTTGCGTCAATCATCCCAAAGCTTTTGAAAAAGAAACCCGTGCCGTGTTGATTAAGGATGGGGAAATCAAAGCTGTAAATGACAAAGGAGAATTAGTGACAATCAAAAAGTAACAACCAAAGACAGAAAAGAATATGAGTACTCGTTTTTTGAGATTGTTCCTTTCCACTCTTGTGCTCGTTTTAATAAGTTCCGGCGTTAATGCCGGAACTTATCATTCAGGAGATAAGAAGAAAGAGAAAAAAGAAAAGTTATCCGGTGATGGCCCTTACATACTCTATCAGGCAGATGGAAGTACACGGGTTATCAACGTCAGTAAGAAAGGCAAGATTATCGACAAGACTTATGCTACATTACCCAAAGATTTCACTTTTCGTGTGACAGACCATGAAGGACGCTATCCATTCGACGTGAAACTTCATCCGTTACAACGACCGGCCTGGCAATACACCCGTCCCGGAAAAACATTCGTAATGTCAGACCCTCACGGAAGATTAGATTGTGTTATCAGCCTGTTGCAAGGAAATGGAGTTATCAATGATAAATACCAATGGAGTTTCGGCAGTAATCATTTGGTTGTCATCGGAGATGTTTTCGATAGGGGCAAGGATGTAGTGCAAATATTCTGGCTGCTCTATAAGCTGGAAACCGAAGCGGTGAAAGCAGGCGGTCATGTCTCTTTCCTTTTGGGAAACCATGAACCTTTGGTTTTGTCTGACGACCTTCGCTATACAAAGGAGAAATATAAATTACTGGCAGAAAAACTGGGCGTAAAATATCCGCAACTATTCGGTGTCGACACGGAACTGGGACGTTGGCTTGCCACACGCAACACCATGCAAATCATCGGCACAGACCTGTATGTACATGCCGGACTGGGGAAACTTTTCTATGACAAAAAACTAAATATTCCCTTTGTTAATGAAGAAATGAGCAAAGCGCTCTTTATGAGCAAGCAGGAGCGGAGGGAGCTTTCTCCGTTAACGGCTTTTCTGTATGGAAATGACGGCCCTGTCTGGTATCGAGGTCTTGTGAAGAAAGCCCCTAAATATAAACCATTGGCACAGGATTCTTTACAGATGATACTGGAACACTATATGGTGAAACATATCATTGTAGGACATACTATCTTTAAAGATATATCGACCTTCTATGATGGAAAAGTGATTGCCGTTAATGTGGACAACAAGGAAAATCGGAAAAAGAAGCGGGGACGCGCCATACTGATAGATAAGAATACTTATTATGTCGTTGGCGACGAAGGTATCCAAAGAAAGCTGTAATATCCGCCACACTGAATTTATCGAAGAAGTTGGCTATGACTCCTTCGTCACTTACTATCCTCGTTGCATCGTGAATTCTTTATATACCCTCTCAAATGCTTCCCCATCTGAAAATAACGGAAGAACCCGAAGAAAAACAGAACGATGCCGGATATGACGCAAACTTTTTAAGATAATCTATGATATGGAACGAGCCCTCTGTCAATCTTCAAAAGACTGACAGAGGGCAGTTACCATGACGAGAAAAAAGTCGAAGTTTATTGCTTTGCTTCGTTATCTTGTTTCAACAGAAATTCATCAATAGCTTTCTTTAGCTGGTCTTTGGGCAAGGCACCCTGCATGATTCTAGGTTCTTCCTTCATCGGAATCATCAAAAGGGTAGGGATGCTGCGGATACCGAATGCAGCGGCCAAATCTTGTTCTTTGTCTACATCAATCTGATAAATATCCACTTTTCCGCTATACTCTTTGCTGAGCTCTTCCAAAATCGGATGCATCATCTTGCACGGTCCGCACCAGGTAGCGTAGAAGTCTACGATGGCAGGACGGCTGCCTGCAAATTTCCAATCTTTGGGACTGGCTTCATAATTATATACCTTCTTTAAAAAATCCGCTTTATTTAATGCTACTACTTCCATTTTACTCTCCTCCTTGGTTGATTTATTATTCTTTTTATTTTCTCCGCTGTTTCCTGCGCAAGCTGTAGTTGCCAGTACAATTGCGAAAACGCTCAATAATCCTTTCATTAATTTCATAACTCTTTTTATTTGTTTTATCTGATGCAAAGATAGGTGATATAAAGGGGGTGGGAAATAGCAATTTCCCCGAATTACTTGGCTAAACTTCCCATAAAGTATTATCGGGTGCTAAAATATGTCTTTTAATCTTTGGAAGATATAAAAATAAGCATTACTTTTGTCGTGATAAAATGAGTATTCACCCTTTAAAATTGATGGAAAGGGTATTAATTATGCTGGAACGATAACATTTTCAAATTAGGACTAAGTTGTCTCGTCGGGAAGATGAGGCTTTGCAACATTTTGTTTTCTTACACATGCCGCTACTCTACTATTATGCGGTAATGGTTGATTAGTCCTGCAATCACATTTTTTATTTTTAAAATTAATCACTTCAATGCAGTGGATGGGTATTTTATTTCCGTATCCAAAGCATTGGTATCACGTGTATTACCTTGCTTTCTGCCTGTATGGCGGACAGGGAGTGTCGTATGCGAATGTAAAAAAAGTATGGGAATACGATTAAAAGATTTAAGTAAACTGGGATATCGGGATAATGTAGCTCGTAGTCTGGTAGTGGACATTGTAAGCAAACATTGCAAGCATGACACCAAAGAACAGATTGAAATGACATTGAGCAATATACTCCGGGAACCCGAATCTTATAAAAACAACGAAATTTGGAATAAGTTGGCCGAACGGCTTTCGCCTACTGTGATAGCGAAGGACTTTAGGGCTTATGATTTATCGGACGAGCCGCTGATGTATAAAACCTACGGGGGAAAATTCATCGAGACGCTCGCCAAACAACAAATGAACCTGGCGATGCGTCTGCCCGTAACGGTAGCCGGCGCACTGATGCCCGACGCTCATGCCGGCTACGGATTGCCTATCGGCGGGGTGCTTGCTACGGACAATGCGGTGATTCCGTATGCCGTAGGGGTTGACATCGGCTGCCGGATGAGCCTGACGGTATTTGATGCCGGTGCGGATTTTTTGAAACGGTATTCGTATCAGATGAAGGAAGCCTTGAAGGATTTCACCCATTTCGGTATGGACGGCGGATTAGGCTTTGAGCAGGAGCATGAAGTGTTGGACAGGGAAGAATTCCGTCTGACCCCTTTATTGAGGGATTTGCAAGGAAAGGCGGTACGTCAGCTTGGAAGTTCCGGTGGTGGAAACCATTTTGTGGAGTTTGGAGAAATTGCTCTGCAAGAGCATAATGTGTTGAATCTTCCCGAAGGAAGTTATGTGGCTTTATTGTCACATTCCGGTTCGCGTGGACTGGGAGCCGCCATTGCCAAACATTACAGCCTGTTGGCACGCGAAGTATGCAGGCTTCCCCGTGAAGCGCAGCATTTTGCTTGGCTGGACTTGGATTCCGAAGCAGGGCAGGAGTATTGGATGAGCATGAACCTGGCAGGCGACTATGCCCGTGCCTGTCACGAACGGATTCATCTGAACCTGGCGAAAGCACTGGGATTGAAACCGCTTGCCAATGTCAACAATCATCACAACTTTGCCTGGAAGGAAGAAATTGCTCCGGGACGTATGGCAATCGTGCATCGCAAAGGGGCTACTCCGGCACAAGAGGGACAACCGGGATTGATTCCCGGCAGCATGGCTACGGCAGGATACCTCGTCTGTGGCAAGGGAGTGGAAGACGCTTTGAATTCTGCTTCTCACGGTGCAGGCAGAGCCATGTCCCGCCAAAAGGCGAAGGACAGCTTTACGCAATCGGCTTTGAAAAAGATGTTGTCGCAAGCCGGAGTGACTCTGATTGGTGGAAGTGTAGAAGAAATGCCGTTGGCATACAAGGATATCGGCCGGGTGATGCATATGCAGGAGACGTTGGTGGAAGTACAGGGTAGATTTATGCCTCGTGTTGTACGAATGAATAAGGAGTGATGCGATGAGATAATTTAGTAATTAAAAAAAGAAGAAAATGATATCAGAGAAATATGGTCGTACCTATCACTATCCGTTCTCTCCCGGAACGACTAGTGATGACCGGATTAATCATACGTATTGGGAGGACATCCAACGGATTGGAACATTGGTACATACCGAAAAGTTGGACGGAGAGAATAATTGTTTGAGCCAGTGGGGTGTCTTTGCCCGTTCGCATGCTGCGCCGACCACTTCACCGTGGACGAGGCAACTGCGTGAACGTTGGGAACTGATAAAGAATGATTTGGGCGATATAGAAATCTTCGGAGAGAATCTGTATGCCGTACATTCTATTGAATATCAGCGGTTGGAAGCACATTTTTATGTATTTGCGGTTCGTTGCATGGATAAATGGCTGTCATGGGAGGAAGTGAAATTCTATGCAGCTTTATTTGATTTACCTACTGTTCCGGAGTTGGTGATAGAGCCTGTTTCCGGTTTGATGCCGGAGCTTTTGAAACAGGAAATCATTAATATGTCACAAGAACCGTCAGTTTTCGGTTCTTGTGACCCGTGGACAAAAGAAGCTTGTACCCGTGAAGGGGTAGTCAGCCGTAATATAGAAGAATATCCGGTCAGCGAATTTATGCATAATGTATTTAAGTATGTGCGAAAAGGGCACGTCAAGACAGATGAGCATTGGACGCGTAACTGGAAGCGTGCCCGGCTTACCTGGGAGTTTACTAATGAAAAGGAGAAATAATTATGGATTGGAAATTGATAGAAGATAAATCGTGGAGCTCACTCGAACAACAGTTCGGGTGGGTGCGCGAAATGAATACCGTTACGCAGGATATCTGTTATCATGCGGAAGGGAATGTAGCGGTACACACCCGTATGGTGTTGGAAGCATTGCAGCAATCTGCTGCTTATCAGTCTCTTTCTGCTTTGGAGAAAGAAATAGTATGGGCAGCCGCATTGTTGCATGATGTGGAGAAACGTTCGACCTCTGTGGATGAGGGAGAGGGGAGAGTGTCTGCCAAAGGACACGCCCGGAAAGGAGAATATACTGCCCGTACTATTTTATATCGGGATTGTCCTGCTCCCTTCCGTATTCGGGAACAGATTGCGTCTTTAGTTCGTTATCATGGGGTACCTATTTGGATAATGGAAAAGCCGGATTCTGTAAAAAAGCTCTGCGAGGTTTCTTTACGGGTGGATACTTCATTATTGAAAATACTGTCCGAGGCCGATGTTAGAGGACGTATTTGTGAAGATAAAAATGAATTGTTGGAAGCTGTGGAGCTGTTTGAGATTTTCTGCCGCGAACAGAATTGTTGGAGTAAACCGAGAAAGTTTGCCACTGATTATGCACGCTTTCATTACTTTCATACAGAGGGTGGTTATATTGATTATATTCCTCACGAACAGTTTAAATGTGAAGTCACGATGTTGTCAGGGCTTCCGGGAATGGGGAAAGATTATTATATCCAATCTTCCGGTATAGACCTTCCGATAGTAAGTTTGGATGCCATTCGTCGAAAGCAGAAATTGAGTCCTACGGATAAATCAGCGAACGGGTGGGTAGTGCAAACGGCAAAGGAAGAAGCACGGACGTATCTTCGTAAAGGGCAGGATTTTGTTTGGAATGCAACAAATATTACCCGTCAGATGCGGGCGCAACTGATAGACTTGTTTGTGGATTATGGCGCAAGAGTGAAAATTGTATATCTGGAACAACCGTATCACATTTGGCGTCAACAGAATAAGAACAGGGAATATGCACTTCCCGAATCTGTACTGGATAAGATGCTGGATAAACTGGAGGTTCCCTTGTTGACGGAAGCGCATGAAGTGGTGTATCATGTGGTATAGTCAAGGAGTATTATACTCCGGCTTTTCAAACTATTCGCAAATCAATTTGCAGGATATTAGGAGAAAAGCCGGAGTTATCTATTTATTTCTTGAGTATTCTCTTTAAATAGTCGATATTTGTTAAGTTCACTGTTTCGAAAACACCTTTATAAAACACGGCGAAGTTATTGAATACACAAGGCAACTCCTTTGCTTTTTGTAGCGTATCCACTTGGATGAAAGATACAGGAACGTCATTTGTTTCACAATACTGTTTTATTCTGTCAATGTATTGAGAGATATAAGGGCATTGCATATCATGATAAATCGTCAACTCTTTGTTTTCAATTTCTAGCTTCTTGGCGTTTGGCGCAAACTTGGGTGTTGTTCCGTCAAAAGAGAGAGCAAGCAATTCATATCCATTGTCGGTAGTATCGACAACCTCGAAGCCGAACTTCTTGGCAAATGCCTGGTCGGAAAGCCAGTTCTTTTGTTTTTTTGCCCCAAGCATGCAAACGCCGGATTTACCTTTCTCTTTCGCATCAGCCAGGCAATACTCCATGAGCGATTTCCCATACCCTTTTCCTTTGGGACTACCCAGTACCCATAAGCAATACAGATAATAATAGTTGTCGCCAATTATGGGAACCCAAGCTGTTTCGAGAGGAGCATATTCAATAAAAACCGTAGCTTTTGCATTTAATTTTCTAAAGACATGGCCTTCGCTGAGCCGTTCGGAAAGCCATTGGCGTTTGGCATCAATACCCGGATGAGACTTCTTGCTGCGGATAATGCAACATAAATGTTCGTTGGCAAGGTTTTCATTCGTCAGGTTTATAAAATCAGTATTCATGTGTACGTTTGTTTTAAGTTTGGACATTATAAATAAGTAAGATGTAATTGAGACTGTCTATCATTGTTGATTGATTATGAATACAAATGTAGCGAATTTATGTGATATTAATAACCTTATCGTTGACTATCCTTTTCCTTTAATTCTTTCTAGGAACAGATAAATCAAAAACACCTATTTGAATATGAGGCAATATTCCTTCATCTTTTGTTGCAAAAGCCGATGGATAGGTCGATATAGGGTGAAGGGGGAACTCCTTCACCTGCTTTTCACCAGTGTGTCCGTTTTGTGAATCTAAAGCTATGCTTTAGAGAGTGTAAAGCATAGCTTTAGCCTGCCTAAAACGATGCTTTTCAAAAGTCAAAGAGTTTGTTTCAATCATTTAGCGTCTTTAAAATAAATATCCCAATGTTTGTTTCAACTATCAAGAAGAAAATATGGAAGCTATGAGCATAATAAATTTAGCTATAAGCATATTCCGATTTGCTATAATGAAAAATAGATTTGCTATAATGAAATCGGGAGTGAACTCCCGGTGAAGGACTGCCCTTCACCCGCAAACACTGATGAACAGGGACAGGTGAAGGGGGAATACAAAGTTTACCTAAAGGCGATATCAACTGAAAATATAGACGATAATTCCGGTAATTACCACATAAGCTAATGCGTACGGAATAGCTGCTTTCAGGATTTCACCCTCTTTGCCCTGCTGGTTTCCGGCGGAAGTGGCAATGGCGATGCTTTGAGGGGAGATAATCTTACCGCCTGTGGCGCCTACTGTATTTGCGGCGGAAAGCCAATCGGGGCTGACATGAATTTGTCCCGCTACACTTGCTTGCAGTTTGCCGAAAAGGATATTGGAAGAGGTGTCACTTCCGGTAATAAATGTACCCAGACAACCGATGACCGGTGCGAATAGCGGATATAAACTTCCCGTAGCGGTGGCGAGTGCCGTGGCAATAACGGCAATCATTCCCGAAGCGTCCATAATGGTGGATAATCCAACCAGGCAGATAACCGTGACGAAAGTCTTTTTCAACTGTTTTACCGTATTCCAAAGTACGATGAACAAGTCCTTTACTTTCGCTCCCTGTATCAATCCGCCGATGAAAGTACCCACGAAAAGCAATACTCCCGCATGAGTCAGCCATGAAATCGTATAATTTACGGTGGAAGCATTGACAGGCAGGCTGATTCTCGTTATCCAGTTATTCTCCAATGTGTGTCGTAATCCCGGAAATAGCGGGCTTGTGAGAATAATAAGGAAGAGAATAAGCAAGTAAATGCTCCATGCATTCAGAATATCTTTCGTCTTCAACGAGCTTTTCTGTGCCTTTTCTTCTTTGGATGCAGTCAGTTTGCCATAAAGAACGATGACGATGATAGACAGGATACTTCCGATGATAGCCGGAGATTCCGCTCCCATATATCTGGCTGCGAGGTATTGGCTGGCTAAAGAAACACTGCCTACCAATAAAGCCAGAAACAGATTTTTGGGGAGTGATTTCAGTTTGGGGTCGGTAAGGAAAAGCAGTACAAGCGGAATAAGGAACATGAGTACTGATAATTGCAGTACAACGTTGGTACTAAGATTCAGAACATCCAGATTCGTCTCCTTTGCCAGTACGAGCACCGGAGTTCCGATAGCCCCGAAAGCGGTAGCTACACTATTCGCTATCAGGCTGACCGTGGCCGAGAATATCGGCTTGAACCCCAGACTGATAAGAATCGCTGCCGGAATGGCAACTGCCGTACCGAATCCCGCCATCGCTTCCAACAATCCCCCGAATCCCCAAGTCAATAGCAATACTTGAATACTCTTATCAGTGGAAATGGAAGCAAACTGCTGTTTTATAATCTCCATTTTTTCTGTTTTCAGTAATACGTTGTAACTGAAAATTGCCATCAGTATAATGATTAAAATAGGGGAGACTGCTTTTAACGCTCCATATAAAAAGGAATAAAACAAATTATCCACAGAAAAGGCAAAGCCGAAAAGCGCAATCAGCATGGTTACAACTAAGGAAATGATACTACTTTTGTCGCCCGGCATTTTGAAGAATGCCATTAATATGATTAATAACAATACCGGGATGATAGCAAGAATCAAGGTCATAATAGTCTTATTTTAAAAAGTGAGACGTTCATTTGTTATGAGTATAACAAACAAACGTCTCACTTGGGTCGATGCGGTAAATAGATTTTTTTATTTATTTTTTGCCGATAAATTATGTTTAAAGACATAAACGCTAACATTTTCAGAATATCGTACGTTTATTATATAAAAGTGCCTTTGTGTAATCAATGTGACAACATTTTAATTTATAACGGGCTATTTTTATGCACACATACATCTTTAAATAAATAGAGCCTATGAAAGAGCTTATCAAGAATCTGGAAGAACTGAACAGAAAAGCAGAAAAAGGCGGCGGAGACGCCCGTATTGAAAAACAACATTCCGTGGGCAAGCTGACTGCCCGTGAACGTATCGATTTACTTTTGGAGAAAGGTTCGTTTATCGAACTGGACAAGTTGGTAACCCATCGCTGTACCGATTTCGGCATGGAGAAGCAGAAGTTTGCCGGTGATGGGGTAGTGACGGGCTATGGTATGATTGGTAAACGGCTGGTTTATGTCTTTGCGCAGGATTTCACGGTCTTTGGCGGTGCCTTGTCCGAGACGCATGCCAGGAAAATCTGCAAAGTGATGGACATGGCGATGCAGATGGGAGCTCCTATCATCGGGCTGAACGATTCCGGTGGCGCACGTATCCAGGAGGGAGTCCGTTCCTTGGCGGGATATGCCGAGATATTTCTTCGCAATTCCATGGCATCGGGAGTTATTCCACAGATTAGCGCAATAATGGGCCCTTGTGCCGGTGGCGCTGTTTATTCTCCCGCACTGACGGATTTTATCCTGATGGTGAAGAATTCGGGATATATGTTTATTACCGGCCCCGATGTTGTGAAAAGTGTGACGCAGGAGGAAGTCAGTAAAGACGACCTTGGCGGGGTGGGTGTTCATATGACCAAATCCGGCGTAGCCCATCTTTCTGCCGAAAATGACATTGAATGTATCAACTATATCCGTGAACTGATTTCCTATCTTCCCGGAAATAATATGGAAGAACCGCCGTTTGTAGCTACCAGCGACTCGCCGACCCGCCTGACGCCGGAACTTTCTACACTTATTCCCACCAATCCGAACCAACCTTATAATATAAAGGAGATGATTGAAGCCGTAGCCGATGATAATAGCTTCTTCGAGTTACAGGCGGAATTTGCGGCGAATATCGTCACCGGATATATCCGGCTGAACGGAAAGACAGTGGGAGTGGTTGCCAACCAGCCGTTGGTGCTGGCAGGTACATTGGATATTAATGCTTCTATCAAAGCGGCTCGTTTTGTCCGCTTCTGCGATGCTTTCAACATACCTCTGCTGACACTGGTCGACGTTCCGGGATTCCTGCCGGGAGTAGACCAGGAGTACGGTGGAATCATCCGTAACGGTGCAAAATTACTTTATGCCTACTGTGAAGCTACCGTGCCCAAAGTTACGGTGATTACCCGTAAGGCATACGGCGGCGCTTATGACGTGATGAGTTCCAAACATATCCGCGGAGATGTGAACCTGGCTTTCCCGACTGCCGAGATTGCTGTTATGGGGCCGGACGGTGCAGTAAATATCTTGTTCAGGAAAGAGATAGAAAAGTCGCAGACACCGGATGAGAAACGGAAAGAACTTCAGGATGATTACCGCGAAAAGTTTGCCAATCCTTACCGGGCGGCGGAACTGGGATATGTGGACGAAGTAATCGACCCGGCAGTCACCCGCCTGCGCTTGATTCGCAGTTTCGAGATGCTTGCCAATAAGCGCCAGTCCAATCCGCCCAGGAAACATTCCAACCTACCGCTTTAGGTTTGTTTGTGGATTAAATTCAGGCACGGATTACACGGATTTCACGGTTGCTTTATGTGGTAACCTTTATTCTAAAAAACGTGTAATCCGCGTAATCCGCGCCTAATATAATTTAATTGCTCTTTTAAGTTTTTACTTCTAAAAAGAAAAAGATTATGATAAAGAAAATATTAGTAGCCAACCGGGGTGAGATAGCTATGCGTATCTTCCGTACATGCCGGGTGATGAATATCTCGACGGTGGCTGTTTATACACACGTTGACCGCGGGGCTTTGCACGTCCGTTATGCGGAAGAAGCCTATTGCATATCCGAGTCGCCCGAAGACACTTCCTATCTGAAACCGGAATTGATATTGGCGATTGCCAAAAAGACCGGAGCAGCCATTCATCCGGGATATGGTTTCCTGTCGGAGAATGCGGACTTTGCCCGTCGCTGCGAAGAAGAAGGAGTGATTTTCATCGGGCCGAGCGCGGATATTATTTCCAAGATGGGAATAAAGACGGAAGCGCGTAAGATAATGCGTGAAGCCGGACTGCCGATTGTTCCCGGTACGGAGACTCCTGTGCAGGGAATTGAGGAAGTGAAGAAAGTAGCCAACGAAGTGGGGTATCCTATCATGTTGAAAGCACTTGCAGGTGGTGGGGGAAAAGGGATGCGCCTCGTACGCTCCGAAGAAGAAGCGGAAACGGCACTTCGCCTGTCACAGTCCGAAGCGGGCACGTCGTTTGGCAATGATGCCGTCTATATCGAAAAGTACATAGAGAATCCGCACCATATCGAGGTGCAGATTATGGGAGATAAATATGGGAATGTGGTTCATCTGTACGAACGCGAGTGTTCCATCCAGCGCCGTAATCAGAAGGTGATAGAAGAAAGCCCTTCGCCTTTCGTGAAAGAAGAGACGAGAAAGAAGATGCTGAAAGTGGCGGTGGAAGCCTGTAAGAAAATAGGTTATTATAGTGCCGGGACACTGGAATTTATGATGGATAAAGACCAGAATTTCTACTTTCTTGAGATGAATACCCGTTTGCAGGTAGAGCATCCGGTGACGGAAGAATGTACGGGCGTCGATCTGGTGCGTGATATGATAACCGTTGCCGCCGGAAATCCGTTGCCCTACAAGCAGGATGATATTCAGTTTAGCGGATCCGCTATCGAATGTCGTATTTATGCGGAAGACCCGGAGAATAATTTTATGCCTTCTCCCGGTGTGATTACGGTGCGCGAAGCTCCCGAAGGACGTAACTTGCGTCTGGACAGTGCCGCTTATGCCGGATTTGAAGTTTCTTTGCATTATGACCCGATGATTGCGAAACTTTGTTGTTGGGGGCGTACCCGTTCTTCGGCTATCTCCAATATGGCGCGTGCTTTGCGTGAATATAAGATACTCGGAATCAAGACCACCATTCCTTTTCATCAGCGTGTATTGAAAAATGCTGCTTTCCTGAAAGGCGAATATGATACTACGTTCATTGATACGCGTTTTGATAAGGAAGACTTGAAGCGTCGTCAGAATACAGACCCGACGGTAGCGGTCATTGCTGCCGCAGTGCGCCATTACGAAAGGGAGAAAGAAGCGGCTTCACGTGCTACGACTCTGCCGGTAGTAGGAGAATCGCTTTGGAAGTACTACGGTAAGTTGCAGATGACTGCCAACAATTATTAAACGAAAAGTTGAAAACTAAAAAACGAGGATCCATATGGGTACAACATTAGCTACATATTATGCCAGGCTTCAGGATATGCCGGATAGCGAATATAAGGTGGAAATCTTGGAAGACGGGCCAATCAAGAAGATTGCGGTCAACGGTAAAATATACGAGGTCGATTATAACATGGGCGGTGACTCCATTCATTCGATTATTATCGACCATCATTCGCACGGGGTGCAGATTTCTCCTTCTTCCAATAATTCTTATACGATTATGAATAAGGGGGAATTGTATCAGATTGAGTTGCAGGGAGAGATGGAGAAGATACACAATGCCCGTTCGGCTGCCGAATCGGTGGGACGGCAGGTGGTGCAGGCACCGATGCCGGGAGTCATACTGAAAACGTATGTGAAGAGAGGGGACAGCGTGAAACGCGGTGACCCGCTTTGCGTACTGGTAGCCATGAAGATGGAGAACGAAATACGCTCGGTGACGGACGGTGTTGTAAAAGAAGTTTTCGTGGAAGACGGCATGAAGGTGGGATTGAATGACCGAATTATGGTGATTGAATGATTCTTGGAAAATAAATAGGGATTTTGCGTACTTATCTGCAAGAAAATATTTACTTTTGGCAGATAAGTACGTATTTATCCCTTATACCATGAGCAGTGAACAAACAAAAGAGGCATTAGTAGAGGAATTGGAGAGGCTTAAAAAAGAAAATGAGCAACTTCGGAAAGAACTTTTAACTCTGAAACAAAAGAAAGGGGAAGATAGCCCTGTTAGCTTTAAGGAAAAATATGCTGTAAAGATACTGGACTCTTTACCGGATATGTTGACAGTCTTTAATCACAAGGAAGTGGGGATTGAAGTTGTGTCCAACGAAGAAACCAATCACGTCGGAGTGACAAATAAGGATTTCGTGGGGATGCACATGTGTGATATGGTGCCCCCGGAAGCTTATCAGAACATACATTCCAATATGTGTCATGCGATTACTACGGGAAACGTTTCGGCTGCACACCATGAATTGGATTTTAATGGCAAGCATCATTATTACGAAAACCGTATTTTCCCGTTGGATAAGGAATATGTGTTGATTATGTGCCGTGATATAACGGAAGGAGTGGCTACGCAAAGGCAACTGGAAGTATTCAAGAGTGTACTCGATAAAGTGAGTGACAGTATTCTTGCCGTGGCGGAAGACGGAACACTGGTGTATGCCAACAAACAATTTATAGAAGAATACGGAGTTACCGGGGAGATTGGTACACAAAAGGTATATGACCTGCCTGTCTCCATGAAAACGAAAGAGGCATGGGAAAAACGGCTTCAGGAAATACGTGATAATGAGGGTAGCTTTGCTTACCGTGCCGCGTATGTGCGTGTGGGTGACGACAAGAAAAGGATTCATCAGGTGTCTACTTTCCTGATTCGTGAGAATGACCAGGAGCTTGTCTGGTTCTTTACCCAGGATATTACGGATGTGATAAGGAAACGGGACGAGCTTCGCGAACTGAACCTGTTATTGGATGGTATCTTGAATAATATCCCTGTTTACCTGTTTGTGAAAGATCCGGAAGATGATTTCAGATATTTATATTGGAACAAGGCTTTTGCCGACCATTCCGGCATCCCTGCTTCCAAAGCGATAGGGCATACGGACTTTGAGATATTCCCCTTGCATGAGGATGCGGAAAAGTTTCATAAGGATGATTTGGAGTTGCTCCGGACTCATAAGCGTATTGATATGCAGGAAACTTATCTGACGGTTGCGGGAGAAGCACGTATCGTGCAGACGCTGAAAGCGCTTGTTCCGATGGAAGGGCGTGAACCGTTATTGATTGGTATCTCCTGGGATATCACCAACCTTCAGAATATTGAGCAGGAACTTATCAAGGCGCGGATTAAAGCTGAACAGTCTGACCGATTGAAAAGTGCTTTCCTGGCTAATATGAGCCATGAGATACGGACACCGCTCAATGCGATTGTAGGTTTCTCACAATTACTACCTGCTGCCGATACTGCCGAAGAGAAGAAACTTTATTCGGATATTATCAATCAGAATTCGGATATTTTGTTGCAGCTTATTAATGATATATTGGACTTGTCGAAGATAGAAGCGGGTACATTGGAGTATGTGAAACGTCCGATGAATCTCGGTGAAGCGTGCCGGACAATTTATACGGTTCATAAGGAACGTGTGAAAGAAGGAGTGAATCTTATCTTTGATAATGGAGAGGAAGACCTGCTGATGGAAGGTGACCCGAACCGTATCATGCAGGTGATAACGAATTTTATCACCAACGCAAGTAAGTTCACCTATACGGGTGAGATTCGATTTGGCTTTGAGCGGATGGATAAGAAGATTCGCGTATATGTGAAGGATACGGGAATCGGGATAGAACCGGAAAAGGTAGACCATATCTTCGACCGTTTTGTCAAACTGAACAGTTTTGCGCAAGGCACTGGTTTGGGACTTTCCATCTGCCGGATGATTATTGAAAAGATTGGCGGAGAAATAGGCGTGAACTCCGAACTGGGTAAAGGCTCGACTTTCTATTTTACAATACCTTGTGAAGAAGTTGGAGAGCGGGAGCAACTTTTCAAAATTACCAAGACGGAAGCTGAAAATAATCCGGTAAATTCTTCGCGACAGGTAAAGAGGATTTTGGTTGCCGAAGATGTAGAAAGTAATTTCATCCTGCTAAAGAATTTAATAGGAAAAGAGTATACCTTACTTTGGGCAAAAGATGGATTTGAAGCCGTGGAAATGTATAAGCAGTATCATCCTGATTTAATCCTGATGGATATAAAAATGCCGCGCATGAATGGTTTGGAAGCTACTCATATCATCCGTACTTATTCTAAAAAGATTCCTATTATTGCGTTGACGGCTTATGCTTTTGAAACGGATAAGGAACTGGCTTTAGAAGCCGGCTGCAATGATTTTGTGACGAAACCGATTTCGGAAAAGGCATTACGAAGAGCGTTGGATAAACATTCGGTCACAGATTGATGGGTTTATGCGACAGAAGAGGAAGCGAAAGGTAATAAAAAAGCCCCCGAAGAAGAAATATATTCAGAAACCTGAACGTAAAGAGTCTTTTTGGTCTGGATATTCTATTGGTATAATTGTTTTCTCTGTTGTGTTGTTGATGTTTGTCTTGTTAAATAATTCTTCGTCTCCGCAAAACTATGATAAGGAGACTGTGGGAAATATCGTAAGCCATAAGTCTAAATATAATATGACACAAGGAAGAACAGGTGGTAGTGTTTCCTATTACCTTGTTATTCATTTTCAGTATATGGTTGGAGACAAACACTATTCTAATAAGGTTTCTTTAGGCTATACAAGAGAGAATATCCCTTTTATACAAAAGATAAAGGATTATGGCTCTATGTATCCCGTAAAGGTTACATATGACAGCCATAATCCGCAAATAAGTAGGATTGTTGTTGAGTGAAATAACTTATGCGGCTACTCTTTTATTTCCGGAATCAATATAAACTTCGTATCCGGGAAATGTTTTTTCAACCAGTTTTGAATAAAGTTCATCGTATCATTCTGAATCGTTTTATCCTTTACGGTAGGATACATATTATAAAGTACAGTATCCAGTACAATACCACGTTTTTGTATGGCTTCGAGACTAAGTAGGGTATGATTGATACTTCCCAATTTGCCGGAAGTAACAAAGATAAGCGGATAATTTTCTTGGGCAATGTAGTCTATTGTCAGAAGCTCTGTCGTTAATGGAACCATTAAACCGCCTGCGCCTTCGAGCAGGACATAATCATATCGTTCACTCAATTCTTCCGTAGAACGTTTGATTTTGCCGAAGTCAATGGGGCGGTTATCCAGTTGGGAAGCGAGATGCGGAGAGGCAGGATAAGAGAAAATTTCCGGCATAGTCAGTCCTTCCTTGTCTTCTTCTGTAAAAGGGATTCCCATAATACGACGATGCAGGTCTATATCTTCGGAACGACCGACATTTCCTGTTTGGATGAACTTTTGAGTAATGGTACGTTGTCCGTTCTTGTTCCATTCACGAGCTAAAAAACCGGTGGCATAGCTTTTTCCGGCATCAGTGTCGATACCGCTTACGAAATATACATTCTGTTTCATACTTCTTTCTTTTTTGCGATGATATAAATAGGGTGATAGGTCAGGGACACAGAAGTGCCCTGTGTGAATTCTTGTGTATAACGTTCACTAAATAATTGCAAGTCACGACGCGTCCGCAGTTGTCCGGAAGATTGACCGGATATTCCGGTTACTCCTGTAACTCCTGTTTGCTTCAAATGATAAAGCACTTTTATAGGATTGTCGAACGAAAGAGGAATAAGCTCTTCTTCCGAATGAAGTATATCAAAGTGGGACGACAAGGCTGTTACAAGTTCTTCCCGTGAACGATAAGGAAGGCTGTTTCCTGTTAACTCGCGTATCTCCTTCATATTCTCTTTCCCAAAAGTGCTGAAAGCGAAGTAACCTTGCTTATTGAGTAATGCATTACATCTCTTGAAAAAGTTTTCGGGAGATTCGAACCATTGTAGGGCGGAACAGGAAGTTATCAATGTACTTTCAGCAGGGAAGGGAGCTGTTTCCGCATCTCCCGGAAGAAAGGAAACCTGTTTCTTTTTTAATAAATCCTCGCAACAATATTTCATCTCCGGACAAAGGTCATTCAACAAGAGTTCTTCCGGGCGTAGAGCCTGAAGCAGCATACGGGAATAAATGCCCGTGCCGCAACCGAACTCAATCACTTTCGAACAGGGAAAGGATATGTGTTCTGTAAGCAGGCGAATCATTTTATCTGCAATCTGCCGCTGTACGTTTGCTTCCTGCGGATAGGTGGGAATGGCTTTAGAGAAACGTTCGGCAATTAGTTGTTTATCCATAAATCAATAATTAGTTGATTTGCATGATTACGTTATCAAAAAGTTCCACTTGATAGTGGGCGGCTTCTGCATATTCAAGGGAATCCACTTTGTTTCTCCATGCCAGCCATTGGTTATCCGGCAGGAAAATACGGTCGTTCTTTCCTATGATGGCTTTTTGCCATGTAAAGTCCGAAGGGGGTAATGACAGATATTGCTGTTGTATGGCAGCTAATTCCTCTTTGAGTTCTTCGACCGTACGTTGGGGAGCTACTGTCTGAAAAGCTTTGTAATCGGCTATTGAACCACACATTCGTCTTTGAAACTTTTGCAGGGATTGGTCGTTCAATCCTTGCAGGGTTCCTTCAAAGATGGCAGGTGCAATCCCTTTCGTTTCGTGTATAGGATAAGGAGTGCCATTGATAGCGATACTTTGAGAGAGGGGCAGGGCAGGATATTGTTTCATTATCTGAGAAGCTGCCCATACTCCCATTGACCAGGCGATGAGACTGATTTCGGAATACTCTTGCAAGATGCCGGCATCAAACTCCAACGAACGATAATCATAACAAATCATCCAATCCCTATCGGTCGGGTGAATTTGAAGGAATGGAGTTTCATCCATTCCCCAGCCTGCGAAGAAAAGCAATAGATGCTTTTGATTATTCTTTATGATAAAATGCTGTTTCATTCGTTTATCAGTTTTATGAGTTGGTCGATTTCATGTTCGGTGATGTCTGCTGTCAATGAGAAGCGGATGCGTGAAGTCCCTTCGGGAACCGTAGGCGGACGTACCGGCAATGCGTAGAATCCTTTGCGTTGAATTTCTTCTGCTTTGCATATGGCATCTTCACTTGCTCCGACAATCATGGGAACAATATGGCTTACTGAGGGGCAATTGTATCCTTTGTCGGCAAGCGCAGTCTTTAGTTTGTTACTGATTCGCAGTAAATGAGTTCTCTTCTGTTGGAGAGCGGGCAGATGTTTTAATATCCACGAAGTCCATTGAATATTTATGGGCGGAAGGGCTGTTGTGAATATAAATGTGCGCATCTTGTTGATTAGATATTCCCGGATAACTTGTCGGCAGACAATGTAGGCGCCTGTTGAGGCTATCGCTTTGCCGAATGTTCCTATCAGAAAGTCTATATCATTGATGCAGTCTTGTTCTTCAGCGCATCCTAATCCGTTCTCGCCCCGTACGCCGAAGGCATGGGCTTCGTCTACATAAAGAAGAACGTTGGAATAATTCTTTTTCAATTGGACGAGAGCGCGAAGGTCGGCTTCATCTCCGTCCATGCTGAAGATGCTTTCGGTGACAATAATGATTTGCCCATACACGTTGTGATTCTCAGAAATCAATCGTTGTAACTGGGATAAATCATTGTGACGATACCGGATACATTTCGCGGATGACAATCTGATTCCGTCTATCAGACTGGCATGTACCAGTTTATCCGCAAGAATCAATGTTTGCGCATTGCTGACGGCAGGAAGAATCCCTGTATTGGCATGATAACCACTATTAAAAATGAGTGCGCTTTCTACTCCGAACATAGCTGCCAGTTGTTGTTCCAACGCTTGATAATCGGAAAAATTACCTGTCAGCAATCGGGAAGAAGAAGAACTAGGCAGAAAGGTTTCGGGAGTAATTGTCTTTAAGAATTCCTCTCTTAATGATACATCATTAGCCAGTCCGAGATAATCGTTGGAAGACAGATTCAACATTCGTTTCCCGTTCAGAATAACATCCCGTCCATCGTGGACAAGTGGCGGGAGAGAACGATAGTTCTTCTTTTCTTTTAGAACAAGAAGTTCCTGGTTTATATTGTTTATAATCATATATTGTTCTTTTATAGCTAAAAGATAATTTATGAGTTCACCACAGAGGACACTGAGGACACAGAGGTTTACTATTTTTGAGTAACACAGAGTCTCACGTATTTATAACCGTATTTATCTCTCTGTTTTACTTGCGGAAAGAAAGAGAGAAGAACTCAGTGTCCTCCGTGTCCTCTGTGGTGAAATATAAATTATCATTTATGAAACTATATTTTCTTTATTATTTTCAATAATCCGGAAGTCAATTTACTTAGTTGTTCGGAAGTAATAATGAAAGGCGGCATCAGATAAACCAACTTTCCGAATGGACGTACCCAAATACCTTCTTCGACAAAGCGTTGTTGCATAGTTGCCATATTCACCGGACGCTTCATTTCAATGACTCCGATTGCCCCTAGTATCCTTACATCAGCTACTTGTGGCAACTCCTGTGCAGGCGCCAATTCTTCTTTTAATTGAGTTTCGATTCGTTTCACATTCTCCTGCCAACCGGATTCAATCAGCAAACGGACAGATGCACAAGCCACCGCACAAGCAAGTGGATTTCCCATAAAGGTAGGCCCGTGCATAAATGCTCCCGGTGCATGGTTGGAGATGGTATCTGCCACCTGATTACTTGCCAAAACCGCAGAAAGCGTCATATATCCGCCGGTCAATGCCTTTCCGATACACATAATATCCGGTTCTACTCCGGCGTGTTCCCAGGCGAAAAGTTTGCCTGTCCGTCCGAATCCTGTTGCTATTTCATCGAAGATGAGAAGAAGTCCGTGTTCCCGGCAGAGCTTTTCCGCTTCACGCAGGTATTGCGGATGATAAAACCACATACCGCCTGCTCCCTGCACAATCGGTTCAAGGATAAGTGCCGCTAATTCTTCCGAATGTTTTTCAATCGTCTCCCGCAAAGGGACAATATCTTCAGGATTCCACTCCCCGTCAAACCGGGAAACCGGAGCCGGAACAAAATGGCGGACAGGAAGCGCCGAGCCGAAAAGACTGTGCATTCCCGTCACCGGGTCGCAGACGGACATGGCATTCCAGGTATCTCCGTGATAACCGGAACGGATAGTCACGAAATTATTCTTATCGGGTTTTCCTGCTGCGTACCAGTATTGTACAGCCATTTTCAAGGCAACTTCAACAGCTACCGAACCGGAGTCTGCATAGAATATCTTTTGCATGGACGGCGGAACTAACGGTAATAGCAATTTTCCCAATTCGATAGCGGGGTCATGTGTCAATCCACCGAACATCACATGAGACATCTTGTCCAACTGCTCTTTGGCCGCCTGGTTCAATGCCGGATGATTGTATCCATGCACGGCACACCACCAGGATGACATTCCTTCAATAAGTGTCCGCCCGTCTTCAAGGGTAATGGTAGCGCCATCCGCCCGTTTTACTTTATAAACAGGAAGCGGGTCGGTAGTAGAAGTATAGGGATGCCATATATGTTCGCGGTCGAACTGTGAACTTGCAAAATGATAACCTTCTTCCTGAATCATCTTCTTGTCTTCCGAAACTTTAGAGCCGAGTGTCGTCAGCAAGTCACCTACAATAGCCGAATTAATTCCGATATACAATGCTTTGTGCATCGCTTTGGGCGAGAGTTGCGAACGTCCGCCGGCAAAACGTAGAAAAGCCGTCGGATTGATGAAACGGAACAAGGCAATTGTCCTGAGGATTTCTTCTTCACTTAGAGGCTTTTCGTTTTCCAACGGTGTTCCGGGTATCGGGCTTAATAGGTTGATAGGAATGGACTGGACGTTCAGTTCTTCCAAAGTGAAAGCGAATTCTATCCGTTGTTCCATTGTTTCTCCCATACCGATAATGCCACCGCAGCAAATGTCCATTCCTACACGGCGGGCAGCATCAAGAGTCGCAAGTTTCTGCTCCTGTGTATGCGTGGAGCAGAGCGTTGAAAAGTAAGAAGGTGCAGTTTCCAGATTGCAGTGATAGCGGGTTACGCCGGCTTCATGCAGAGAACGCAGTTCTTCTTCGTTGAGTAAACCCAGTGAAGCGCAAAGTTGAATTGACGAATGTCGCCGCATATGGCGGACTGTATCACAAAGTTGGGTAATCTGTGTGGGAGAAGGTTTCCGGCCGCTGGTGACGAGGGAGAAACGGTTGACGTCCTGGGCTTCATTGTATTTTGCCTGTCGGAGACATTCTTCAGCGGGTAGGAGGTCGTAGACTTCGGCTTGCGTTTTGTAGTGAGAGGATTGTGCACACCATTTACAGTTCTCCGGGCATCTGCCGGACTTGGCGTTGATGATGGAACACATGTCGAATTCGTGCGAAGCACGTGCGACGGTAATCTCATGCGCGGCGGCATAAAGCGCCTCGCTGTCGGCCATGTTGGCGAGCCAAGCGGCCTGGTCGGGCGATATGTCTACGCCTGCCAACACTTGGTCTTTAATTTCTTGAAGTGTCATAAATGTATGATAAGGGATAGTTTGTGCAGCATTCTGCTTGCGAAGGGCAACGTCCACTACATTGATATGCAGATGACCGATTTGGAATTCACGTCCCATACTCGCAAAAGCGGCGTAATTCTTTCTGCCCCAGTAACGGAAGCGGGAAAGAAGGGTGCGTGTGGTCTGTATGTGGCGTTGTTGCTTCATTGATTTTTTACTTTTTGTTCCGTAGAACGCGGCAAATGTACAAAGATTCTTTGGATAAGCAAACTGTTTGGCGGTTTCTGATATTTCTACTTCGATTTCTTTTTCCTGTATTCCTTGCGCAGATTGAAGTTGAATCCGGCATATATCTGAAGAGTTCCGAAGCCATTGTCCAAAGAGAAATTATTCCGATGGTAATTGTAGTTTTTCCCGACGAAAGAGGAACCTACGAAATACTTTCCGTTATTATAGACCACGCCTGCACGGAGCAGGAAATCGAGATTGAACTTACTGTACCATTGTTTTCCTTCGTGGGTTTCCGCGTCTACGTCAGAGGCTTTGTAGGCAATGGCGGGAGTGAGAGAAATACAAGCCAGGCAGTTGCGTGCGAATACCCAGTTGTAGGCATAGCCGAAACTGATATTGGCATTGGTATATTTTATCTTATTGACTTTCATGCCGGGATTCATTCTTTCCTGTATATATTCCGGCAATTGCAGATAATCAAAGTCGAGGTTGTGTTTGGAGATAGAGAAACCTGCGATGAATGTTCCTGCATTGCGCCGTTGATTGGTCGACTGGCTGAAAGCGGCAGGATAAGAGAACTTCCGGTTGTTGAATATATAATATAGATTCAGCCCTTTGATATCTACTTTCAGTCCGTTGAAGTTTTCGGAATAATTGGAAGGAATCTCGTCATAGAATCCTCTGATTTTATGAATCTTATAATTATTGCCCGTACGGCGGTAGAAGATATCCACCCCTAGCTTGGAGCTATAAAGACTTAAATCAAACTCTGTCCCTCTGTTCTTCCGGTTTGTCTTCCGATAAATATCATCGACATCGACAGACCATCCCAGGAAAATCCATCTCCAACCGAAGTACAATCCAATCTTGTTGTGCGGATTAGGAGAGAAGCTAAGTTTCTGAGGTTGGGGAAGTTCACTGGTGACCGAGTAATATTCAAAGTTGCTGAAATGGGTAACCATCAGCGCATAATTATATCGGTTGGGACTGATGTAGAGCGTATCGAAATCACTGAAATTCATGAATTTCTTGATAGCTCTCTTGAAAGCACTTGGTTTGGCGATGTTTGACGAATCTCCCTGCACACTGTCGGCTACGGAAATATTCTCCTTTCCAGGCTGTGCCTGTAAGGAGAGTGACAGTAACAGGGAAATATATAAAACAATCTGTCTTACCATGCGATTCTTCGTAGCCGTTATGAATGTCTTTGGTTTCACGAATGTACTACCTTTCGTTGATTTATACTAGCAATCTTCTAAAAAATGTTTCGTTTCCTAAACAAAAAACTTCTATATACTGTTAGTACAGCTAGCAAATAAATATTAAGCCACAAAATTATGAGAATCTATTTACGTTTATTAGCAGCGTCTTTTCTGCTTCTTGCAGGAAATATATTGTATGCGGAAGCACAGCAGGAGAAGCGCGTGACAGGTACGGTGACCTCTGAAGGAGAGCCCTTGCCTGGTGTATCTGTACAATTGAAAGGAGCATCTTCAGGCACAATCACCGATATGGATGGAAATTACTCTGTCGAAGCTCCGGCTACCGGCACTTTGGTATTCCGCTTTGTAGGGATGCGCACAGTAGAACAACCGATAAACAACCGGAATGTGATAAATGTTGCCCTGGAATCAGAAAGTAAAGAACTGGACGAGGTGATGGTAGTAGCGTATGCCACCGCCAAGAAATATAGTTTTACCGGAGCTGCTTCGACCATGAAGGCGGGGGAAATTGAAAAGTTACAGACTTCCAGTGTATCGCGTGTACTGGAAGGTACGGTGTCCGGTGTGCAGGCAAGTGCGGCAAGCGGTCAGCCGGGTACGGATGCTGAAATCCGTATTCGTGGTATCGGTTCTATCAACGCTTCCAGTGCTCCGCTTTATGTAGTGGACGGCGTCCCGTTTGATGGGAGTGTGAACTCCATCAATCCCGATGACATATCTTCGATGACTGTTCTGAAAGATGCCGCGTCTGCCGCCTTGTACGGTTCCCGTGGCGCGAATGGTGTGATTATTATCACTACCAAGCAAGGCGAACAGAACTCGAAAGCAACGGTAAAAGTGAAAGCGTCTTTAGGAGGTTCCAACCGCGCAGTCCGCGACTACGACCGTGTCAGCACCAACCAATATTTTGAATTATATTGGGAAGCACTTCGTAATCAGTATGCCAAAAGCTCTGACTACACATCGGCAACTGCCGCGGCACAGGCTTCCAAAGATTTGGTTACGAAATTAATGGGTGGAGGCCCTAACCCTTACGGCCCGCAATATGCACAACCGGTCGGTACGGACGGTAAACTGATAGAAGGTGCCCGCCCGTTATGGGATTCTGATTGGAGTGACGCTATGGAGCAACAGGCACTTCGCACAGAACTGAACCTAAGTGTTTCCGGTGGTGGAAAAGCCAATCAATATTTCTTCTCCGCCGGATATCTGAATGACAAAGGTATCGCCCTCGAATCCGGTTATCAACGTTTCAACCTGCGTTCCAACATTACCAGTGAAATAACTTCCTGGTTGAAAGGCGGTGTCAACTTGAGTTTTGCCCATTCCATGCAGAACTATCCGGTTTCTTCCGACTCCAAAACGAGTAACGTGATTACAGCCGGACGTACCATGCCGGGTTTTTATCCGATTTATGAGATGAATACCGACGGCAGTTACAAACTGGATGAAAGCGGAGACCGTATTTACGATTTCGGTTCGTATCGTCCTTCCGGTTCTATGGCTAACTGGAACTTGCCCGCTACTTTGCCCCTGGATAAGTCGGAACGTATGAAAGATGAAGTTTCCGGCCGTACTTTTCTGGAAGCTACGATTATCGAAGGATTGAAATTCAAGACGAGTTTCAACTTCGATTTGATTAACTATAATACATTGGACTATACGAACCCCAAACTAGGCCCGGCGAAGGAAAACGGTGGCGGTGTCAGCCGGATGAATACCCGTACTTTCTCCTGGACATGGAATAATATTGCCACTTATGAAAAGACGATTGGTGAACATCATTTCAATGTCCTTGCCGGTATGGAAGCATATTCTTATCGTTATGATGAACTGACTGCGTCACGTTCTAAAATGGCGCAACCCGATATGCCGGAACTGGTAGTCGGCTCGCAGTTGACCGGTGGTTCGGGATATCGCATCGACTATGCACTGGTCGGTTATCTTACCCAACTGCTCTACGACTATCAGAATAAATATTTCTTCTCGGCATCTTACCGTCGCGACGGTTCTTCACGTTTTGCGCCGGAGACGCGTTGGGGAAACTTCTGGTCATTGGGTACTTCCTGGCGTATCGACCGTGAAGAGTTTATGGCAAGCACTTCCGACTGGCTGTCTGCCTTGACTCTAAAAATGAGCTACGGCGCACAGGGAAATGATAACCTCGGCACTTACTACGCAAGCAAGGGACTTTATAGTATCGTCTCCAATTTGGGTGAGAACGCATTAGTCTCCGACCGTATGGCAACTCCGAACCTGAAATGGGAAACGAACCTGAACTTTAACGTCGGTATTGATTTCTCTCTGTTTAACAACCGCTTCTCCGGTTCGTTCGACTTCTTTACGCGCCGTTCGAAAGACTTGCTTTATTCCCGTCCAATAGCTCCCTCTTTGGGATATGGTTCTATTGACGAGAATGTAGGAGCTTTGAAGAATACGGGTATAGAACTGGTGCTTAACGGAACGATTATCAACCAGAATGGTTGGGTATGGAAACTGGGTATGAACCTCACTCACTATAAGAATAAGGTGACAGACCTTCCATTGAAAGATATGCCGCAAAGCGGTGTGAACAAGCTCCAGGTAGGTCGCTCTGTTTATGATTTCTATATGAAAGAATGGGCAGGCGTAGACCCAGAGAATGGTGATCCATTGTGGTATATGGACGAGGAAGACGCCAACCACAACCCGACAGGAAAACGTATCACCACCAATGATTATGCTTCGGCAGATTATTATTACGTCAACAAATCATCTCTTCCGAAGGTATATGGCGGATTCAATACATCACTTTCCTGGAAAGGATTCGACCTCTCTGCTATCTTTGCTTACAGCATCGGCGGATATATCTACAACCGTGATATTACAATGATTCTGCATAACGGTAGTTTGGAAGGACGTGATTGGTCGACAGAAATTCTGCGGCGTTGGACACCGGAAAACCGGGATACCGATGTTCCTGCCTTGAGTACAACTTCTAATAATTGGAACTCGGCATCCACCCGTTTCTTGCAAAATAACTCCTATATGCGATTGAAGAACCTGACGCTCTCTTACAATTTACCCAAGCAATGGATTAGTAAATTGTCATTGAGTAGTGTGCAGGTATATGTGCAGGGAGATAACTTATTTACTATCCACCGGAATCAGGGATTAGACCCTGAGCAGGGAATTACGGGTATTACTTATTACCGCTATCCGGCTATGAGAACCATTTCCGGAGGTATTAACGTTGCTTTCTAAATTCAGACTAAATTATGAGAAAAATAAAAATACAATCTATTCTAGCAGCCGTTGCCACTCTCTTTTTGGCAGCGGGTTGTAGCAGCAGCTTTTTGGATACAGACCCGACAGATGCAGTAAGTTCCGAAAAAGTGCCTGTGCCCGAAAATGCGGAAGCGCTTGTGAACGGTGCCTGGTATAATCTGTTCGATTATTCAAGTACTTATGCCAATATTGGTTATCGTGCACTTCAGTGTCAGGATGATATGATGGCAAGTGATGTTGTTTCCCGTCCGAAATATGGGTTCAACTCTTCCTATCAGTTCAACGACGTGGCTATTTCTTCAAACAATAGAACGGAGTTTGCCTGGTATCTGATGTATAAAACGATAGATAACTGTAATACTGCTATTTCCATCAAAGGGGATTCGGAAGAACTCCGTCGGGCGCAGGGACAGGCATTAGCTTTACGTGCTTTCTGCTACCTGCATCTGGTACAACATTACCAGTTTACTTATTTGAAGGATAAAGATGCGCCTTGTGTTCCTGTTTATACAGAACCGAGTAATAGTTCAACAGTACCGAAAGGAAAATCGACAGTAGCGCAGGTTTACCAACTTATTTTCGATGACTTGACTTTGGCGAAGGACTATTTGAAAAACTATGTCCGCAGCGGTGATAATCAGAAGTTCAAACCGAATGTAGCAGTAGTCAACGGACTTTTGGCTCGCGCTTACTTGCTGACCGGACAATGGGAAGAAGCGGCAAAAGCTGCCGAAGCCGCCCGTAAAGGATATTCTCTGATGACAACTACTGCCGAATACGAAGGATTTAATAATATCTCCAATAAGGAATGGATATGGGGATTCCCTCAAATACCTTCCCAATCGGATGCAAGTTATAATTTTTACTATTTGGATGCTACATACGTTGGAGCTTACAGTAGTTTCATGGCCGACCCTCATTTGAAAGATACTTTTATCGAGGGTGACATTCGTTTGCCTTTGTTTCAGTGGATGCGTGAAGGATATTTAGGATATAAGAAATTCCACATGCGTGCAGATGATACGGCTGATTTGGTCTTGATGCGTTCTGCTGAAATGTATCTGATTGAAGCAGAAGCGAAAGTCCGTGATGGCGTAGCATTGAATCAGGCTGTAGCGCCTTTGAATACATTGCGCAATGCCCGTGGAGTAGGGGATTACGATGTGACAGGAAAATCACAGGATGATGTAGTCAACGAAATTCTGATGGAACGCCGCCGTGAACTTTGGGGAGAAGGCTTCGGTATTACTGATGTACTCCGTACCCAAAGAGCCGTAGAACGTACCGCTTTGTCGGATGAAATACAGAAAACAGAAGTGGACTGTTGGCAAGAAGGCGGTAGCTTTGCCAAACGGAATCCATTAGGACATTGGTTCCTTCGTTTCCCGGACGGCAAACCGTTTACAGTGAACAGCACTTATTATCTGTATGCTATCCCGCAAAAAGAAATAAACGCTAACCCTAACCTATAAATATAAATAGATAACTCTCTTAATTTTTTTGACTTTGACCTTAACTTGTAGACCGGTATACGTCGTGACGACGCATACCGGTCGTTTCTTTTATCTCCAATTAAATATGTTAATATAATGCGCTTTGCTTCGCTTTATTTATATAGATTTCTATCCAATCTTTTTCTTCTTCAAATTCGGCAAAAAGAATGTGACCAATCCCAGTAGCGGCATATAAGCACAGATATTATATACATATTCAATGCTCGTTTTATCCGCTAAATTACCGAGTACGGCAGATGCTACACCAGCCACCCCGAATGCAAATCCAAAGAATAACCCTGATATTAATCCGAGTTTGGTAGGAAGCAATTCCTGTGCATAAAGCAATATGGCGGGAAAAGCGGAAGAAAGCATCAATCCCACACAGAAACTAAGGATAATAGTCCACATCAGATTGGCATGCGGCATAAGTAAACTGAACGGGGCCGCTCCCAAAATTGAAGCCCAAATAACATACTTCCGACCGATACGGTCACCTACCGGCCCACCAATCAGCGTTCCGATAGCAGTAGCAACTAAGAAAATAAATAAATATAGCTGCGAATCCTGTACCGTAACATTGAATTTATGAATCAGATAGAATGTATAATAACTGGTCAGACTCGCCATATAGATATATTTCGAGAAAATCAATATCAATAATATACCGATAGTAATAGCCGTTTTATCCATAGGCAGCGGAAGATGAACTGGAGTTTTTATACTGACGGTTTGAGCCTTCATCCGGTTCAGATAAGATTTATACCATTTGCAAATCGGATACATGACTCCGATAGCTGCAACCGCTACAAATGCAAATATGAAAAGATGCTGTCTTCCATAAGGGGCAACGAGCAAAGCCACCAATAAAGGGCCTAGCGAACCACCAAAGTTTCCACCTACCTGAAAAAGTGACTGTGCCAATCCCCGCTTGCCACCAGAAGCAAGGAACGTGATGCGGGAAGCTTCCGGGTGAAGCACCGAAGAACCGATTCCGATTAAGAACACAGATAACAATATCCAATACAGATTATCGGAAAATGCCAAGCTCGCCAACCCCACCATTGTAAAGCTCATTCCGATAGGCAACGACCATGCAACGGGATATTTATCAAAGATAATTCCGGTAATCGGTTGAAAGACTGAAGCCGAAAGCTGATAAACCAGTGTGATAAGACCGATTTGCGCAAAACTCAATCCTAAATCATCTTTGAATAGCGGATAAGCAGCTGATACAACGGACTGTAAAAGATCATTGAGACAGTGTGAAAGACTTAATGCGATTAAGATGGAAAATGTAATTTTTCCTACGGGTTGTTCCTGATTTTGTACCATGATACCTATTTCTTTAGAAGTGTTCCTGAAAAATTGGCTGCAAAGGTACGCAAACTTTCCCGTTTCTCTAAAACTAAGGATTGTAAATTGTCGTTAATTCAGTTTTGAGTTGCTGAACTATTCTCCATACCTGCTGTTGTTAAATTAAAAAGGAGGATAATATGAGCTTTATTGGGTATATAATTTATTTTTAATCTAAAAAACTGAATTTGATTATGGAATGTAGACATGGTAATTTTTGGATTGGACTCGGAATCGGATCAATCCTGGGTGCGGTAGCTTACCGCCTTTCACGCACTGCGAAAGCTAAACAGTTGGAAAGCGAAATTTATGATGCTATCCACCGCATTGGTCGTGACGCAGAAGCCGCAGCAGCTTGCGCTGAAAAGAAAGCGATGAACCTCGGGCTAAAAGCAGTAGAAACCGGAGCCGAAATTGCTGATAAAGTAGCAGCCGAAGCAGATAAAGTGGCTGACAAAGCAAAAGATAAATGGGGAAAATAATAATCCCAGAATTGGTAATCAGCTAGGATATAGTTGATTACCAATTTCTATATAGTAACTACCTGTCATTTACATCACTTAAAACCTTTATGTGTGCCCGTGCACACTTTATACATTTTACCATTCTTTTTCATTCTTTTCCGGAATAAAGGTACTTTGTCTCTTGGCCTTTTCTACTCTATAAATGTACATTTTATGATTCTTTCTGCCGTTTTTCTTATGTTTTACAACATGAATGTATTATTTTGTTTGTTGTTAAGTTTCTGATTATTAGTAGTATGTATCCTTTTGTGTGTAAATGTGTGTGCGCACACACTATTGTGTAATTCAATAATTCATTTTACTTTTGTCATCGAAAAACAAGATACTTATTAAAATATGGATAAAGAATTCTCAAATATTCGTATTGTGGACATAGCCAAGATGGCTGGTGTCTCTGTCGGTACGGTAGACCGGGTTATTCATAATCGTGGGCGGGTATCTGAGGAAAACAGGAAGAAAGTGCAGACTATTTTAGAAATGGTGCATTACCAGCCCAATCTAATGGCACGGTCTTTAGCTTCCAAGAAACAATATCATCTTGTTGCCATTATACCGTCTTTTACTCAAGGAGAGTATTGGGAAGCCATTTCAGAAGGTATTGACAAAGTAGCTTCGGAGATGGAATCGTACAATATAACGATTACCAAACTCTTTTTCGACCAATATAACAATAAAACGTTTGATGATATTACCCGAAACCTGCTGGATGAGAAAGTGGACGGAGTGCTGATTGCTACCCTGTTTACTGATTCGGTTATCCGTCTTTCGCAGGAACTGGACAGGAATGAGATTCCTTATATCTATGTCGATTCAAATATCGAAGGACAACACCAACTGGCTTATTTCGGAACAGAGTCTTATGACGCAGGAGTCATTGCGGCCAGATTATTGACTGACAGGCTTTCACCGGCTTCGGATATCCTGATGGCACGGATTATCCACAGTGGAAAGAACGATTCTAATCAGGGAAAGAACCGCAGGGACGGCTTTTGTCATTATCTGAAAGAAATAGGATTTGCCGGAAAGCTGCATGAAGTAGAATTGAAAATCAACGATTCTGTATATAATTTCACTAAACTCGATGAAATATTCGATGTAAATTCGCATATAGAGGGCGCTATTATTTTTAATTCAACCTGCTATATCCTCGGAAATTATCTGAAAGCAAGAGAAATGCAAACGGTGAAACTGGTAGGCTATGACCTTATCGAGCGGAATACCCAACTGCTTTCAGAAGGAGTTATCACTGCATTAGTTGCCCAACGTCCCGAAAGGCAGGGTTATGAAGGTATCAAGTCTTTATGTAATCATCTGCTATTCAAGCAAAATTCAGAAAAGGTAAACCTGATGCCGATTGATATTCTCTTGAAGGAAAACTTGAAATATTATCTGAACAATAAGCTATAAACATATAAATTTTAGAAACCATGAATGAATTATTTAACGTAAAAGACAAAGTTGTTGTAATCACCGGTGGAGCCGGAATCTTAGGTAAAGGAATTGCTGCATACCTCGCAAAAGAAGGTGCAAAAGTGGTTGTACTCGACAGAAGCGAAGAAGCAGGAAAAGCATTGGTGGATAGCATCAAAGCTGAAGGAAACGAAGCTATGTTCCTTTATACCGATGTAATGGACAAAGAAGTATTGGAAGGCAACAAAGTAGAAATCATGAAAGCTTATGGTCGCATTGATGTATTGCTGAACGCTGCCGGTGGTAACATGGCAGGTGCTACAATTGCACCGGACAAGACTTTCTTTGACTTGCAGATTGATGCCTTCAAGAAGGTGGTAGACTTGAACCTGTTCGGTACAGTATTGCCTACAATGGTATTTGCTGAAATCATGGTTGAACAGAAGAAAGGCTCTATCGTAAACTTCTGCTCTGAATCAGCTCTCCGTCCGTTGACTCGCGTAGTAGGCTATGGCGCAGCAAAAGCAGCTATTGCTAACTTTACCAAATATATGGCAGGCGAACTGGCTCTGAAATTCGGTAACGGTCTGCGTGTAAACGCTATCGCACCGGGATTCTTCCTGACAGACCAAAACCGTGCGTTGTTGACCAACCCGGATGGTTCTCTGACTGACCGTTCAAAAACGATTCTCGCTCATACTCCGTTCAACCGTTTCGGTGAACCGGAAGACCTTTATGGAACAATCCATTATCTGATTAGTGATGCTTCCAACTTCGTGACAGGTACAGTAGCTGTTATCGACGGTGGTTTCGACGCATTCTCTATCTAAATTATTTTAATCGTAATTAGTAATCAGTAAATAGAAACTATATGTATTTATGCGAACAAACTTGGCGCTGGTACGGCCCTAACGACCCAGTAAGCTTGTGGGATATTAAACAAGCGGGCGCTACCGGTATAGTAAATGCTCTTCATCACATTCCGAACGGTGAAGTATGGACAGTGGAAGAAATCATGAAGCGTAAGCAAATGATTGAAGAAGTAGGTCTGACGTGGTCTGTTGTAGAAAGTGTACCTGTACACGAACATATCAAGACACAGACAGGCGACTTCATGAAATATATCGAAAACTATAAAGAAAGCATCCGTAATCTGGCGAAATGCGGCGTAATGGTAGTTACTTACAATTTCATGCCTGTATTGGACTGGACACGTACCGACCTTGCCTATACAATGCCCGACGGTTCTAAAGCCCTTCGTTTTGAAAAAGCGGCTTTCGTAGCTTTCGACCTTTTCATCCTGAAACGCCCGAACGCGGAAAAAGACTATACTCCTGAAGAAATCGCCAAAGCAAAAGCCCGTTTCGAACAAATGAGCGAAGACGACAAGAATCTCTTGGTTCGCAACATGATTGCCGGACTTCCGGGTTCTGAAGAAAGCTTCACAGTAGAACAGTTCCAGGAAGCGCTTGACCGTTACAACGACATTGATGCTGAAAAACTTCGTTCCAACTTGATTTTCTTTTTGAAAGAAATTGCTCCCGTTGCCGATGAGGTAGGAGTGAAGCTGGTGATTCACCCGGACGACCCTCCTTATACAATCTTAGGCCTGCCGCGTATTCTGAGTACGGAAGAAGATTTCAAGAAACTGATTGAAGCCGTACCTAACGAATCCAATGGTCTTTGCCTGTGCACAGGTTCTTTCGGAGTACGTGCTGACAATGACCTTGCCGGTATGATGGAACGTTTCGGTGATCGTGTGAACTTCGTACACTTGCGCAGTACACAGCGTGACGAAGAAGGAAACTTCTACGAAGCTAACCACCTGGAAGGAAATGTAGATATGTACAACGTAATGAAAGCTCTTATTCTTCTGCAACAACGTCGCAAATGCTCTATTGCTATGCGTCCCGACCACGGACATCAGATGATTGATGACTTGAAGAAGAAAACAAACCCGGGATATTCTTGCTTGGGCCGCCTTCGCGGATTGGCGGAGCTTCGTGGTTTGGAAATGGGTATCGCTAAGTCTATCCTCTAATTAGAGTACATAATTAGCATTATTATAATAAGAAACACTACGGCTATTATTGATTGATAATAGTTGTAGTGTTTTTTATTTGGTCTTTTTCGTTGCCGCCGGTTGAGGAATAATTGAATTAATCGAATAAATCTCCGATGTGCGTATCTTTATCAGCTTTTTTTGCCGGTTTCGTTTTCTTCGGTTCGGGAATAATTTGCATTGCAATTTGGGCACAGGCTTCGGCATCAGCAAGTGCGTGGTGGTGATTTTCCAAGTTATATCCGCATTGTCCTGCTACTGTATGTAGTTGATGATTGGGCAGCTCCTTTCCGAAAACTTTCCTTGAAGTACGACAGGTACAATAAAACTTATAATTGGGATAAGTCATATCATACAATTCGTGAACCGCACGGAGACAACCTTCATCAAAAGGACTGTTGTGGGCAACAAGCGGCAATCCATCTATCAACGGCTTGATTTCCGCCCATACATCGGGGAAATCTTGCGCTTCTATCGTATCGTCATAAGTCAATCCGTGAATAGCCGTTGTCCATTGCGTATAATAATTAGGAGCAGGACGAATCAGGCGATAGATTTTATTCACAATCTTACCATCCCTTACAATGACAACACCGACACTGCATACACTGGTGCGCTTGCCGTTGGCTGTTTCAAAGTCGATTGCTGCAAAGTTTCTCATTAATCTTGTTGTTTTTTTGAATACAAATGTATTGAATTAGAATTTATTCTTTCTATTTTTGCCTGATAAAATATATCAATGTACACAGAATATCAGCCCTCTCATTTGCTTGCTCCCTATATTGATAATTATTGGGAACTGAAAGGTACTCCGGAATATGGTATGCGTATCCATATCCTGCCGGATGGCTGTACCGATTTTATTTTTACGTTGGGAGAGGTAGCTGAGGCAGTGGAGAAGGAAAGTCTGATTATGCAGCCTTATCGTTCTTACTTTGTAGGGCCGATGACAAAATTCTCCGAACTGGTCACTTATGCCGAATCCGTTCATATGTTTGGTATCCGCTTTCTTCCTTGCGGGTTGTCCTGTTTCACTAAATTGCCTTTGCATGAGTTTGTGAACAGTAGAATCAATACCAAGGAAATGAGGGCAGTTTTTGATGACACTTTTGTTGAAAGGCTATGCGGGCAGGAGCACATAGAGGGACGGATACAGTTGGTGGAAGGGTATTTGCTGGCGTATTTGGCTCGTCATTACCAGTCCGCCGATTCCCATGTCGCCATGGCGGTGAATATGATTAACCAGTCCGGCGGTAAACGTTCTGTTCGTAGCCTGATGGACGAAGTTTGTTTGTGCCAGCGTCATTTCGAACGGAAGTTCAAGCATTACACCGGATACACTCCTAAAGAGTACAGCCGCATTATCAAATTCAAGAATGCTGTGGAACTCTTGAGAAATACCGCATCTTCCAATCTGCTGACTACGGCGATTAACGCAGGATATTACGATTTGGCACATTTCTCAAAAGAGATTAAGACCTTGTCAGGTAGTACTCCCACGTCATTTCTTTCGCTTACCGTGCCGGAAGATACGACGCTGACTTATATCGAACCCGGAAAGTAGACAGGTAAAAGTCGATTTTTTACAATAGAAAAGAACTTCATGCCGCTATCTTTGCAACCGTAATATAAATCCAATAAGATTATGTCAACAAAAACAATGAAAGAGAAAGCAACCGAGTTGTTGCAGAGATGTGAAGTTGTAGTGCTTGCTTCTATAAATAAAGGGGGGTATCCCCGCCCTGTGCCGATGAGCAAGATTGCAGCAGAGGGGATTTCTACTATTTGGATGTCTACCGGAGCGGACTCATTAAAGACTATCGACTTTCGTAAGAACCCGAAAGCCGGATTATGTTTTCAGGATAAGGGAGACAGCGTAGCCTTAACGGGAACGGTGGAAGTGGTAACGGACGAGAAAATGAAAAAGGAACTTTGGCAGGACTGGTTTATCGAGCATTTCCCCGGCGGCCCTACCGACCCGGGCTATGTACTGCTGAAATTTGAATCGAATCACGCGACTTATTGGATTGAAGGGACATTTATTCATAAGAAACTGGACTAGCCACTTCATACAGCCCTATTCCCGTGGAATATGGAAATAAAAAAAGAGAAACATCCTTTTTTTTCCAAAGAAGAATGTCTCTCTCTTTTTTTGATGATACTTGGATAGATAATATATCTATTCTCCGTGCTTCATTTAGAATTCAAACTTCTCCAGTTTCATTTCAGCTAATTCCTGAATGATACCTACATACTTGGCAAAATGAGCGGATTTCTCGTGAGCAGCCAATACTTCAGCATTCTGCCATGTTTCACAAATCATGAAAACGTCGTGGCGGGTACTGCTTTCGAAAGTATCATAAGCAATGCATCCTTCTTCCTTCAAAGAACAAGCAGTCAGTTCCTTAGCTGCTTCAATCGCTTTTTCGCGGTTTGTCTCGCTTACACGGACAAAAACATTCAATCTTATCATAGTCTTTATTATTAAATGATTAAAAATAGCTTTATCACATCTTTGTGAGTAAATCGTAGGCAAAGATACTATTTTTGTGCTTTTTGAGACTGCTTGTTCTTTAAATTTCACCAAAACGTCATATAATCATAAAAAACGATTATATTTGCCCCTGAAATCAAAAACAACTATTTTGGGCGCAACTCTTAAATTTGTTCTGGCTTAATATTAGCCTCACGAACCACAGGCTAATTTCTTTCGTTTGAGTAATTCCACTCGAACCGGTTTTTCATTTTGTTATTTTTATTATTTACTGCATGGTTTTTCGGAACATATGCGATATGAAAACGAATGGAAAATTTCGTAAGAAACAATAAGCTAAGCATAGAAAAAGAGATTGAACGAATTGAGCGCCAGCCGATTGCCCTGATTGATAAGATAAAACAAATTATTGATGTCATACAGACCTCACTTATTCTGTTGAAGTCAACCGTTGCCGAATATCAATTCTCGAATTCAGCAGAAGAGATTTTTTTCTTTAAAACCTGGAAGCCGCAAATTTCCGGGCTATTGATGTTTTATGTCCGCTTGTATCAGATTGAAAAGAAACGTATCGGAGAATCTCCGTCTTCCCAATGCAAATCTCTGAAGTCGGAACTGGAGAATTTGAGGAAATACTTCCTGAATAATCCCTTTTATGATTATTACCGTACTGGCAGGACGGAACTCGATGAACAATATTTTGTCAGAAGAAACTATGACATTCTAGCAGATACCCGTTTCGGCTTATTGGACAGGGATTCTTCTTTTACTACCCTGCATGATTCAAGTGTGGCGGAAATCATAGCCAACAATCGTCTGGCGGAATATCTTTCTGCTGAAATAGAGATATTATCAGACGAGCTTCATCTGAAACTCGCTTCAATAGTAGAAAGCCGGCTATTGCAGTGGACGGATAGCAAAGTCGCTTTGGTTGAGTTTATCTATGCCCTGTATGCGGGCAAATGCTTCAACAATGGAAATACCAGTTTAAAAGACATAGCTTTCTGTTGCGAAACTCTTTTTAGTATTGAGATAGGAGACTTTTATCGTATCTTTCTGGAAATCAGAAACCGGAAGAAGAGCAGGACGCAGTTTCTTGATAAGTTGAAAGATAAGATTATTAAGATGATGGATGAGTTGGACAGATAAATTTCATGCCGTCTTGTGACATCTTGTGAATTATACAAATGGCTAATATCCAACTTTGCGAAGAAAAAGATTTGATTCACAAAGAAAGATAACAGCTTTTGTATAATTATGGAAACAATATTTACATGGGAGATCAGGGTGAAGAATTGCCCTTTGTTGATTAAGAAATGCAGCCACTGCGATAGTGACCGCTTTTATTGCAGTGATAAGTTCAGAATGAATGCACAGAAAAAGAACATTGATGTCTGGCTGATTTATAGATGCGTGAAGTGCGATAACACTTGTAATATGACTTTGCTTTCGCGAACCAAACCCGACCTGATTGATAAGAAACTGTTTCATAGCTTTTCGATGAACGATAGGGAAACGGCCTGGCAATATGCTTTCTCAGCCGGAATGGCAAGCAAGAATAATCTTCAATTAGACTATGATAGCGTTGAATATGAGGTGACGAGTGACATTTCATCGGAAGCCATAATGGATATGACCGGTGAGGTGATAAGTGTCCGAATCAAATGTGATTTTGACTTGAACCTGAAATTGTCATCATTGATAAAGAGATGTCTTCCACTTTCCAGTACCCGGTTAAAGCGTATGTTTGAGCAGGGAGAGATTTCTCTTTTTTCAGGCAAACAGCCTTATAAGTATAAAGTAAAGAAAGGAGATGTTATTTTGATACATAGAAAGTGCTTGCTTGATATTCTAGGATGAAGTCCGTAATATGGATTTTTTTTATAGCTTTGTAAAATGATGGCATATAAAAGTAATATCACCCTAATAATCGAAGATATGAAAAAAGTATTTTTATTGGCTTTTGCCTTATTCGCATGGAATATCCTTGCCAATGCTCAGGAAAGTGATGAAAGATATGTTGAAGTAACCGGCTCTTCGGAGATAGAAGTCGTGCCGGATGAAATACATTTTCTGATTCAGATAAAGGAATATTGGGAAGAAGAATATACAGGTAAATCGAAGAAAGAGGAAGACTTTCGGACGAAAGTGCCATTGGCTATGATTGAGAAGGATTTGCGCCGGAGTCTGCGTAAAATCGGAATATCGGATGAGGCTATCCGTACGCAGGAAGTAGGGGACTATTGGCGGCAGCGGGGAAAGGAGTTTCTGATAGGCAAGCAACTGGATATCCGTCTTACGGATTTCGAGCAAATCAATTCCATTATCCGTTCTGTCAATACATGGGGAATTGAATCAATGCGTATCGGGGAACTGAAACATAAGGATTTGCCTATGTACAGGAAGCAGGGAAAGATTGAAGCGCTGAAAGCAGCCCGTGAGAAAGCATCCTATCTGGTGGAAGCAATGGGACAGCAATTGGGTGAAGTCATTCGTATCGTTGAACCTGCCGATAACAACATAAGCCGTTACCTTCCTTTTCAGGCACAGAGCAATGTCAGCATGGGGACGGCAGCTACCGAACAGTACCGTGTCATCAAGCTGAGATATGAAATGACCGCCCGTTTTGCCATAAAATAAAAAAAATGCCTATCTTTGCCGCATGACTAAAAATAATAAATCGGATTTGGTTTAGTAAACAGTCTGTGTCTTTGACACAGATTGTCCTTTCGTTTGCTCTCGAATGATTCCTTTCGGGAGTAATTCTTGTGTCTTTATAATTTCAATTTTAAACTGCGTACAATGACAGAAAAAGCATTGTTATGCTTTCAATGCGTGCGCTCTATACATTAAGATAATGAATAACGAAAATAATACCAATCCTCAATCCGGCATTAACCTGAATATGTATGGCTGGAATGATAAACTAGACCAACTTAAAAAAGAATCATTATATAGTACTCTTGCCCACGGTCGTGTATTCATTGTGCATCGGACATGTTATGAGATAGTGTCCGAAAGCGGACTGTTTCAGTGCGAACTGACAGGAAACATGATGTACGGAAAATCGGATTTCGAATTACCTTGTACGGGCGATTGGGTAATCTTTCAGCCGTTCGATGAAAATAAAGGGATTATAGTTGATATGCTGCCCCGTGAACGGACACTGTATCGTAAGAAAAGCGGGACGGTTGCCGATAAACAAGCCATTGCTTCTTATGTCGATAAAGCATTTATAGTACAAAGCCTTGATGATAATTTCAATGTCCGCAGGGTAGAACGTTTTATGGCTCAGATATTGGAAGAAAACATCAGTTCCGTGTTGGTACTCAATAAAGCCGATTTGGATTTTGACAGGCAGAGTGTTGAAGGACAAATAAGGCATATCGCCTGTCAGATACCCGTCTTTTTTACAAGTATCTGTCAACCGGAGACTATTCTCCGGCTACGCGAATCCATATCAGAAGGTGAAACAGTTGTATTTGTCGGTTCTTCGGGTGTGGGGAAAAGCTCTTTGGTGAATGCGCTTTGTGAAAAGTCGGTATTGCTCACATCTGATATAAGCCTGTCCACAGGAAAAGGCCGTCATACTTCGACCCGTCGTGAAATGGTATTGATGAACAGTTCGGGTGTTTTAATCGACACTCCGGGCGTCCGTGAATTTGGCTTGGCTATTGACAATCCCGATTCTCTTGCCGAAGTACTGGAAATCTCCGACTATGCGGAGTCGTGCCGCTTCAAGGATTGCAAACATATCAACGAACCGAGCTGTGCTGTTATAGAAGCAGTCAATAGCGGCGCATTAGATTCAAAAGTTTATGCAAGCTATCTGAAACTTCGTCGGGAAGCGTGGCATTTCTCCGCTTCCGAACATGAGAAACGTAAAAAGGAGAAATCCTTTACCAAACTGGTGGAAGAAGTGAAGAACCGCAAGGATGCAAGCCGCTGATTTCTACTCAAAATGCGATGCAGGTATCACTGGATGCCTGCATCGTTTTACGCTTATTTATAGACATAAATAATGAAAGTATGTTCATCTTTCAACTAACTCTGCACGTGTGCTGTATATTCGTTTATTTTGGGGGGACTTCTTTCACATTATTGCCGGATGGTTTTTAAGATTAAATCTTTGAGTTGTTGCTCTGTTGGAAGTTGTAATTTATATTTAGAAACGAATATTTGTTCATCCATTCCGGCAGTAGCATATTGCACCAATGCGTCGTTCTTGTTTGTCACTAATAAAATGCCAATAGGTGGATTATCATCGGGTTCCATCACTTCAGCTTTGTAGTAATTTAAATAAGAATAAAGTTGTGACACATGGGCATGGTCGAATGGAGATATTTTGACTTCCAGCAAAATATGAGCTTTAAGGATTCGGTGATAAAAGACCATATCAATGAAAAAATATTCGTCGCCAATCAAAATGCGTTTCTGCCTTGCCTCGAAACAAAAGCCATTCCCAAGTTCGATGATAAAGTCACGCAAATGGTCAAGTAATAAGGTTTCAAGTTCGCTCTCTTTGAGAAGTGGAACGCGTTGCTGCGGGATATTCAAGAACTCGAAAAAATAATCATCCTTAACTGTATCGGTTACGGTTTGCGGATGTATTTTTTTTTGTATGGTAGTAAGCGCATGTTCCATATCACCCGATAGTCCGATACGCTCGTAACTCAATGCGTTTATCTGTCGTTTGAGTTCCCGGACAGAAAGTCCAGTTTGGATAGTCAGCATTTCGTAATACAACCGTTTAACGAGATTATCTATCTTCATCAGTTCGATGAAATGAGAAAATGAGATAGAAGATAATAACTTTTCAGCAGGTATGTTTTCATCATTATCTTCATTTTCAATGTTTTGTAATTTATGAGACAGTGTCTCATAAATCTGTTTTTCTTCATTGACAATTAATTTATGAGACGCTGTCTCATATATTAGCATGAATGAATGTTTTATTAGTAGATTAAATTGTGGATATAACAAGTAGAATTTTCTAGACCACTGAAATAGAGTGACACTTAAAGCCTTTTGATTTATTCTTTGTTCCAAATTCTTTAATAACTGTTCACCATAAGTGGCACGGTCTTCACCATTTTGTTCAAACTCTATGATATAAAATCCTATAAGCCAATTACGTACTGTCAGTCGTTGGTTTACAGCTTTGACCGCACTCTGTTGTAATTGTTGATGTGTATCAGTTATAATGGTTGCTAATTGTTCAAAATTCATATTATACTACTTTTATGGGGCAGTAAAGGTAATGATAATAATGGGATTGCATTACTTTATATTATAAAAAGGTATACGACATACTTTGAAATACAAGATATGTGTCCCATATCTTGTATTGTTCATTGCTTACCCAGCCACATACACAATCCAATAAGTCGGTAACATAATTCATTTTAGTTTCATCTACTTCTTGTTCTGCATATTTTTGATAAAGTACATGATATTATATGCTTCTTGTTGTTCTCCACCTTCTTTTTTATATTGTGTTACAATCATAAATTTATGTTTTGTACTGATTTATAAAAGAGCCTTTTTATTACTTATTGTCATATCTGCCTGCAAAAAGCTGTTTTCCTTCCTGGGTGTACTGTTTTATGAAATTCTCTTTTTGGAAAGTGTACATATTCCTGTCATGCTCATACTGTTTCCACAAATCAAGTTTAAGTCGTTCATATTCTTTGGCAATGGCAGCATTTGTTTGAAGATAGTCTCTGAAATACAATTCATCATTATCCCCTTCATAACATAAATGTAGATGAAATACCCGCTCGGCAAATCCTTGTAAAGTGTAACCTTTATTGAAATCAATACGACTGCTGTTCTCTGCCATGCAGAGATAGCCGCATCTTTCAATTATGACTTTCAAATCGAAGATTTTCTCTTCTCTTGGAATTTCCACAAGTATATCTATGATAGGCTTTGCCCATATTCCTTTGATGGCTGTGCTACCTATATGGTTAATACGTTCAATACAAGGAAGTTCCTCTGTCAGTAATTCCGCTTCTTCCTTATACCAGTCTGCCCAGTATTCTTGGTGTGCAGTCAGGGTTATGGGAAATAATTGCCAAAGTTCGTCTAATGGTAATTCGGTCAATTTTTTCATATTTCAACTATTTATTGTAGTCTTAAATACTAATGGGTAAACGTTGTCACGTTTCGTTAGTAACTTTTTTCTGTTGTGAGTTATTTAGACGTTGAACTAGCATCTTCTTAAACTCTGTACTATTACATCCATTTATAAGTTTTCTGTACTCAAGGAATTTTGTTTTTGGATACACAGACTCTATTAAATGTAGCAATGTCCATTCTATGCCATATAAAGCAGTAGGCGGAAAGAGCTTGATTAAAATATGCGCTTCCTCCAAAGTGATAGGCTGAACTATTTTGTCCAATAAGTCGGCATATTCATCAACTAATGTAGCCGTTATTCGTTCGTCTGCTTCATCGGGCATTGCACCCATTAAAGCTAATTGTTCAATTTCTTTTCTCATATTCTTTTTGTAATTGGTGTTAATGCTAATGGCTTGACAAGGAGCTGCGTTTAGCTGTTATCTTGACCTTGTTATGAACTCATTTTTTATATAAAGAACTAACTCAAAGAAAGTATCTTATATATTTTCATTTTAGCTGCTTCTATCTTTGAAGACAAGGTATATTCTTCTTTTTTCAAATATGGAATAAATTTAGATAATACCTCATGTTCTATAAAATCAATAGATTTTCCTTGCAGATAGCGATAACGCATAAGTACAATAATTTCTATTGGGAACACGCGCCATTCCGTCGAATAAAACTCATTAGTAACAAATGATTCTATGTGAGCCTTTTTTCTATGATACTTCATCATTTCAGCAAGAGCATTATTAACTTCATTTTCGTTATCAGAAAGAATAATATCCATAACTTTTTGATAATTACAATCCAATGATTCAGTTATATATGGTTGCCAAATAGCATGGTTTTTATTGTTCGTATATAAATCATATAATACAAATGCTTCTTGTAAGGTTTTATCATGATAATATATTGGTTTCTTTTTTTTATTTGTTCACTTATTAAACTTATTATTGCGTGGAACATTAAATCTATTTCTCTTTCTCTCCCAAAAGAAAGAACTGCTAAAAACAAAGGAACTCCTACTACCAAATTTTGATGAAATTTCTTTTCTGTATCAAATAGATACATGATTTGAGCTAAGTATGCCATCATAAATGCGTCCATGACACCTTCAAAATCTTTATTGTTGGGGTTACGCCAAAATGATAAATAGTGAATGTTGAAACAAGTCATACTGGCAGTTCTCCACCGATAATAATCTTTCATGCTGATTGAAGGATTATTATAAAACTCATTCAGATATTCAATATCATCCACAGAATAATTGATATACTTTTCAATAACCTTGTCAAAAGAGTTCTTCTTCATATTTGATACTTTCTTTTCTGTTGGGTTCTTCTCTTGTTGTTCATAATGTGTTTCAGCTAACTGCGTTTAGCAGTTAAGGTGATTGTTACCAATATTCTATTCTATCTTTAGGATTAATAATTTAGAAATATCATTTGCACCACCTCTACTTGCATCTACATCCACAACGACATTTCCACATTTACAAGTAGCATAGGTATCAGGATAAGATTGAATAATAGATTTACAATTTAAGCATAAATAAAATACATCTTTTCCCGTAGGAATACCTTCTGGATGGTTATAATCAAGAACAACTATATTTTTTCTCTTATTCATTTTAATTTCATTTATTGTTAATGGCTAAGCGGGGAACGCTGTCAAGCGTTATCCCGGTTTGTTAGTCATATATTTCAAATTACCATTTTTCTATCCATAGAATTTTTTGAGGTGTAGCACCTAATTCTTTTAAAATTTTACGGAAATGTTTATTCTCTTTGCCAATTTGCAATAATACGTTTGCATCTTCTTTATAGCCATAAAATTTATAAATGCCCAATATATCGCCCATAAGCGTATCGTCAAAGATATATTGCTTGAGTTTTGGTATCTGTTGCAGAGTGGCTATTTGTATAAAGGATAATATTGTGTTTATCATTGCATCGTCTTTTTCCGTTGCTGCCTTATTCCACAGTATATCAGCAGCCGAACTATCTTGTTCCAACTCTAAGGAAGTTCGGTTTATGGACGGATAATCAAAAGGATTATTGGTGGCAGAAAGATACTCTACTTGTGGCGGATATAAGTCCGTAATTCTATTGCTTTTTACCGCTTTCAAGAAGCTATCAATATTTCTAAAAATGGGAATAGGATGCTGGTTATCATGGGAGATGAAGACGATTTTTCCTCTCATTATTCCTTTTATACAAATGCCTGCATAATTGCTTTCTTCATCTTCCCACAGAATACAAAAATCACTTAGCAATTCTTTATTCTCCTTGGAAAAAGCATGGTACGCCTCCTGCGTATGAAGAGAGCGCAAAGAGATACTACAATCTTCTGTTTTATTATTGTTATACCAGTCATTGACTATTCGTATTTCATCTGTTGTTAAAACAGAAGTGTCAATTTGCAGTAATTTGAAATAATCTTTCATGTCTTGCGTATTTAAGTTATGACTAATGTTTAGAAAGGAGCATCGTCAGATGCTATCTTTCGTCGTTAGATACTAATTTTGTGGTTTCAAGGATATTGCCCGATACAATATTTTGAATACCACTGAATATATCACTGCCATAATAATAAACAAGATTGTCGTAATTAGCCCACATCCGTTCTTGCTCATCCAGCCATACAGTCAAATAGCCGGGATGAATGTCTGCTAAATAGATAACCTTATTGACCCCTAACTTCACAGCCACTTTTTGCATAGCTTCTGGGCTGTATTTCTTTATTTTCTTGACATCAAAATAAAGAATATCAGATTGGTTTAACTCTAATTTCATGCTATAGAACAGAGCAATCTTGCTTATAATGCTTTCATTCAAAGGATAATCAAACTTTGAATAGGATTGTTTCAACTTGTCAGTGTAACAATCCTGCATCATTGAAAAGTTAAATTCATCCCAATGGTTATGAACAAGTATTTTCTTTATTGCAGTAGGTATATTCAAATCTAATTGTATCTAATGCATTAATAACCACACCTCATGGTGTCGTTCCTAATCTCTATTATCCTCATATTTTTGCTACCTATCAGTTTGATATTATTATCACTTGTCGATAGGAAATGAAAGTAAGTCGTCAATCATTCTGCTTTGGATCTCGGTCAAACCATTTCCCCAAAGTAAAGCTAATCTTTTGATAGCTTTAACTCCTTGTTCTTGTAATTGGGGTGAGAGATGCCCAGTGATTTTTATTTGTCCAAAGGCAGTAGCGTAAGTCACCATGTCGCTTTGTGTCATATCCATTTCTTTCTTTGAAGCTAGTTTTTTAACCACTTCGGGCTCAAGACTTTCAACAGGAATATATTCCATGCCCCAGTCGTGTTCTATCAGATACTTGGGATAATCAGGAAAGTTGAGTTTGGGATTTTTTCTGATCGTTTCTTCAAGAGAATCTAACGTATCACTTCCCTCATCGCTGCCAAACGGTGCTTCTTCGTCTACACAATCATAATAGAGTTCTTCCGTGAAGTGTTCGGTAAATCGGGGGTGGGAAGTTTTGGGATGCAATCCGTATTCTTCGGAATCGATATAGATTTTGTTCATAAAGTCAAATCCGGTATCTTCCACATATCCTTTTTTCTCTTTTGAGCGAATAAGTTTTTCAGCTTGTTTCAGACATTCTTCTTCCGTCTCAAATTCCTTGATTTCAAACTTGCCGATACTGCCGGACTTGCCGTAATTTACGGAGAAATCATAGCCGCTATAATCAATGCACCAGAATTTGTGAGATTTCTCGTCTTTATAGATAAATGCTCTTTTCATAAATATTGTGTGTTTATTGTTGGCAGGGAGATTAATGCGTTAATATCTCTGCTATGCGCAAAAGTATGAAAACTGTTGGGTTATCACCTATATGTCTTCGTTTTTCTTCTGTATTCTTGCAAAATAAGTCCCGTTCATTCATTTTTTACTGTTTTTTCAAGAAAACAGCAAAAAAGTTTGAGTTACGCAAAAAGGCTGCGTACCACTGCGCCTATCTTTGTCGAAGAAACAAGAAACAGGTCAAGTACGGGTTACTTCAACACACTCTTTAAGGTAGAACATTACCAGTACGATTATCCGTTTTCCAGTTTCGCAAAGGAGCAGTAGCTCAGTGGGGAGAGACGGTCACCGGTTCGACTCCGGTCTGCTCCACAAAAAACAATATAGAGGTAGGACAGTAGCTTCGGGATTATCTGAAATGAGGTCAACCGGAGCTTACTTCTTAACGGTGGCTATTGCTGGTTCGAATCCGGCCTGTTCTACCTCTTTTTATAAACTAAGGTCAAGGAAGGCTTACTTCAAAAACCGCAGGAATGCTCCATTGATTCACAGTCTCCCGATTACCTTACTTAAAAAACACAACGTATGAAAAAAGATTTATTGAAAGTAACTATCAGGCAAAATGCAATTTATCTGCCTTTGATAGAAGGAACAGAAAAGCGCGAAGCATTGACTTCGACTACCATAGCATTGGTAGCCCAACTCCGTAAAATAGGATATACTCTGTCCGAAGAGTTGCTCCATGCTGTCAATCAGTTATACCCGGCGCAACAGGTGGAGATTCTTCAAGTGATGAAGGAAGTATTGGGCGTGACGCTCAACTGGGCTCCATTGGTAAAAGGCTGGGATACACCTACTGGAGAAACAGGATTAGACCATTTGATAACATGGATTGCAAACATCTTCAATAGCAAGAAAGGTGTGAAATTGCCCTGCGGACACGTGATTCCCGATAATACCTTCCCTTTGGAGCGATACAACGGCTGCCCGTTCTGCGGAACTTCGTTTGAAACGTCCGCTACGGAATACTTCGGACAGGGAAGCAAGCTGAAAGTTCTTGAACTTTGGCGGGAAGAGGATTTGAATGGTTTCTTCCGCGACCTGTTTGAATCGCGTACGGCTCTTGATGCCACGCAAGTGGATAGCTTGAAGATTTTGCTTGGCGAACTTCCGTTGTCGGCAGTCGGAATCAAGATGAAAGAAACTTTGATGCTGGTGATAGATACATTGGTGGAGCAGGACAGGGCGCAGGAAGCGCAAATCTATTTCTCCACTCCGAACGATATATTGCGTTATCTGTGGTATAAGAAAACCGGATTCCTGCAAATCATCGAACCTAAGACTATCATCCGTAAGGCGGGTAGAAACAATGCGCATATAACTGCTGTTTTGGATAAAAGCCGTTCGGCTGCTCAGGCGAAGCGTGAGGAACTGAAGTTGAAATACGCTCGCCGTGAATGTAAAATGGTAGCCCTCTGGCTGAATAACCTGGAGATGAACGCGGAAAAGGCTTGTGAAATCATGCATCCGAAAAGGGAGATGTGGGTACGTATGATACGTGCGCTGCGTTTGGCGGAATATGCCCGTAAGCCGGGATTTGAGAATCTGAAGGAGTTGATGGATATATTCTACTGTCAGACATATACGGTTTGGCAGGGAGAGGTGGATCGTTATCGTATGAAGGCGGATGCCGCACAGACATTTGCCTTGTTGAAGCAGCGGCCGGGTATGTTCGCACGTTCCTTGTTTGCCAATATGCTTTGGTTCGGGCCGGAAGAGACGTTGGCTGCATTCAAGGAAGTCGTTCATTTGTTGCCGGCTCGTCTGGTGGTCACTTTGGGTATGTATGCGGAGAACTACTTTGAATCCGGACGTAAGAGAATGGTGAAACCTTTGGGCGGTAATGCTCATTTGATAGAACCGCATTATTTGGTGAGTCTTTATATGGAAGAACAGCTTAAAGCGATGGTGAAGGATGTACAGGACTTGTGCAAGGAAGTCGTGGCTGCCCGCTTCGCCGACGCGGCTACCGAAGGTGAAAACAAAAGTATGTATATCGACCCTATGTTGTTCCATATCCCGTTGTCTATCGGCGACCGTAGCGAAACAATTCAGGATACTTCCTGTGCATTGCAGGGAACACGTTTCCCGGTAGAAGGAGATAAGGTGCGCCTGTTCATGCAGTGGGGAAAGGGACTTCCGGCACAGCATCTTGATATGGACTTGAGCTGTCATATCACTTTGCCTTCAACGACAGAAGTTTGTTCTTACTTCAACCTGCGGGCTATTGGCGCCAAGCATAGTGGAGATATCCGGAGCATCCCTGACAAGAAAGGTACTGCCGAGTATATCGAACTGGATTTGAATGAGCTGAACCGTGTAGGTGCGCAGTATGTGGTTTTCACTTGCAATGCGTATAGCAATGGTGCTATCTCTCCTAATCTGGTAGTCGGTTGGATGAACTCTGCTTATCCGATGAAAATCTCGGAGAGAACGGGAGTAGCTTACGACCCTTCTTGCGTTCAGCATCAGATACGTGTTTCTCAAAGTTTGCAGAAAGGACTTGTTTTCGGGGTATTGAAAGTGAAAGAAAGGGAAATCGTCTGGCTAGAAGTTCCTTTCGGCGGGCAGACTGTGCTTTCTTTGGATACACAAGCTATCGAAAAGTTCTTGGATAAACTGGACGCGAAAACAACCATAGGTGAACTGTTGGCAATCAAAGCGCAGGCGCAGGGATTGAAACTGGTTGATACTGCGGAAGCGGACGAGGTATATACCCGTGAATGGGCATTGAATACTGCTGCCGTGACTAAGTTACTGTTGGGCGATTAATTTCTAAAGAGGAATAAACTTTTTTCTCTTTAGATTTAAAGGTCGCATCGTATAAAGTTGTACCTTTGTATGCGATAAGCTATTCGTCTGACAGCTGTTGAACTTTCGTCTGACAACTGTTTCTTTTTCGTCTGACAGGTGTTAGACGAAAAGAGAACAGTTGTCAGACGATTATTTTTATACTAAACGGAGAATAAGGTTTAGGGAAGGAAGAGGTAAATGTCAGCGAATAAGCTATTAAATGTATAAACAACCAATAAAAAATATCCTTATGAGTGCATATTATGATTTGTATGAAACGCCTGACCCTAATAGTACGGGAGAGAAACAACCGCTTCATGCCCGTATTGTTCCGAATGGGACTTATTCGAAGAAAGAATTTATAGAACGTGTATCCCGCCACCAGCCTTTTCCCCATAATATTATTGAAGGAGTACTTGGGGCCGTCGTTGACGAACTTGCCGAAGCGTTGGCAGACGGATACATTGTAGAACTGGGCGAACTTGGGCATTTCAGTATTTCATTGAAATGTACTCATAAAGTAATGAATAAGAAGGAAATTCGTGCCGAGTCTATTCGCTTCGATAATGTTCATTTACGTACTTCTAAAGAATTTAAAAAGAAAGTACATCGGGAGATAGAACTCGAACGGGTGGAGAATTCCGGCCGGACTACTTCCAAAACAGAGATACCTATCGAACGACGTCTTCAAATGTTACAGGAGTTCCTGAAGAAAAATGGTGGAATCACCCGCATAGAATATAGCAGACTGACAGGAGTAGCCCGATTGAAAGCTGTAGATGATTTGAATACTTTTATTCAAGAGGGGAAACTGCGTAAGAGAGGGGCGGGAAGGAATGTGTTTTATGTATGGAAACAGGAAGAATGAGATAATTTACAGTTGATTTTTCAGAGGTAATTTCAGAAAAGGAATATTGTCTGATAACACATATTAAGCCTGATAATTTGTCAGTTCTCTTTCATACCCCTATATTTGTTCCCACTATTCTATATAACCAATGGAGGGAGAATGTATTGCAAGAGAAAAATAAGAGCATACATAGCGTGGGTGTTGTTCATGACATTCATTCCTTTCTTTGTAGTGAAGACCTTTCACTACCATGGAAGCGAGGATGAAAAGTCATGTTCTCATGCCGGGCACTCTCACAAGTCATCCGATGATTGTGCGATATGTCAATACTCCCTTTCTTTCTTTACTGAACCCCAACCGGTAGAATTTCATTGTACATTAACGCTCGTGCCTTACGAGCCAATCATTTACCAGGATAAGGTCGTTTGCAAACGGACTTGTTCGCATCAACTGCGTGCACCCCCTGTCGCATAATTACATACTCAGATTTACGAAGAAGACAGATTCACTGTAACCTGTCCTCATACTCATTTTACACATTAAATAAAGATTGTAATTGATGCGTATCGGAATTATTTCGGGTGTACTGGGGTTGATTGTAGCCTTACCCGTCCACGCACAGAAGTCCGATTCAATCAAGAGCATGCTTTTGCCTGATGTTGTGGTGACGGAAACGTACCAACAACGTCAAGCCAAGAAGTCTGCGCTCACGGTTGAAGTGATAAATCAGGATTTTCTGCGTAAACATTTTACAGGAAACTTCATGCAGGCGATGGAGAACATCCCCGGCGTGCAAGCAATGGATATAGGCTCCGGCTTCTCCAAACCGATGATTCGCGGAATGGGATTCAACCGGATTGCCGTATTGGAGAATGGCGTCAAGCAGGAAGGGCAACAATGGGGAGCCGACCACGGGCTGGAACTCGATGCTTTCAATATCGAAGCGGTCAATGTCCTCAAAGGCCCTGCTTCCTTGCTGTACGGCAGCGACGCGATGGGCGGAGTGATTGATATAACCCCGCCACCCGTCCCTACTGGCAACAGTGTCTTTGGAGACGTTACACTCTTGGGCAAATCTGTCAATGGAACGATTGGCGGCTCACTGATGCTGGGAATAAAGAAGAATGCCTGGTATTCCCATATCCGTTACTCGGAACAGCATTTCGGAGATTATCGTATCCCTACGGATACCATCGTTTATCTCACGCAGAAAATGCCCGTCTACGGACGTAAGTTAAAGAACACGGCAGGTATCGAACGCAACGTCGGATTCTTCACCCAATATCAAAGAAAAGGATATAAGGCGAACTACTCCGTAAGCAATGTATATCAAAAGACCGGTTTCTTTCCGGGAGCGCACGGCGTGCCTGACGCGTCCCGCGTAGAAGATGACGGAGACAGCCGCAATATTGAGTTGCCGTATAGCAAAGTGAATCATCTGAAAGTGACTACCCATCAGCAATACGCGTGGGAGAAACTAATCCTGTCAGGTGATTTGGGCTTCCAGAACAATCATCGTGAAGAATGGAGTGCCTTCCATACCCACTACGGTTCGCAACCCGCACCGGAGAAAGACCCGGACAAAGAGCTGGCTTTTAACCTGAATACTTACAGTGCTTCGGTAAAAGCCCGCTTTGTCGGTTCTTCCTCATGGGAGCATACGCTAGGTTGGGACGGACAGCATCAACGAAACGGCATCTCCGGCTATTCGTTCTTACTGCCCGAATACCACCGTTCCACCACCGGATTGCTTTGGCTCACCACCTATCGACCTAACAATGTCCTCTCCATTAGCGGGGGAGTACGATATGACTACGGACATATCAACATCTCTGCCCATGAAGACGCCTATCTTGCCGATTATCTGCAAAAACAAGGATATGAACAGGAACAGATAGACTTCTATAAGTGGAACAGCCACGCAGTGAAGAAACATTTCGGTGATTACTCCTTTTCTTTAGGACTTGTGTGGACACCCTCGGTCGCTCATATGATAAAGCTGAATGTCGGACGCAGTTTTCGTCTGCCCGGCGCGAACGAGCTTGCCGCCAACGGTGTGCATCACGGCACTTTCCGCCATGAGCAGGGAGACGCGACGCTGAAGTCCGAGCAAGGTTGGCAACTGGACGCTTCTTATAACCTGAACTATCGGGGAATCTTTTTTTCCGTTTCCCCCTTTGTCAGTTGGTTCAGCAATTATATCTTCCTGCGTCCTACCGGAGAATGGTCTGTATTGCCTCATGCCGGGCAAATCTATCGCTACACCGGAGCAGAGGCATTATTCGCGGGAACGGAAGCTACGATAGATGTCCGCTTTCTGCGCAACTTCAATTATCGTATCTCCGCCGAGTATGTCTACACCTATAATTGTGACGAACATATCCCGTTGAGTTTCTCTCCGCCGCCCGGTATGCGGAATACATTGACCTGGCAGCATAAACGCTATATGCTTTATGCCGAATGGCAAAGTATCGCCCGTCAGAACCGTGTCGACCGCAACGAAGACCGTACGTCCGGGGCAAACCTGTTCCATCTGGGCGGCTCATTAAACATTCCGATGGGTGGAAACAGTGAAATAGAAATCACCCTGACCGCCCGTAATATCTTCAATACCCGATATTACAATCATCTTAGCTTTTACAGGAAAGTTGAAATCCCCGAACCGGGACGCAACTTCCAGTTATTAATCAAAATCCCATTTAAAAAAATCCTAAAATGAAAAATAAATTTTATCTCCCGATGATTGCCTTTATGGCTATGTCCGCTTTTGTATTTGTTTCTTGTGATAACGATGACTCTAGTGATACCACCAAACCGCTGATTGAACTTCACGAACCGGAAGAGGGGCAAGCCCTTGAAATCGGAAATGAACACGGGGTTCATTTGGAAATGGACTTGTCGGACGATGTTATGCTGAAATCTTATAAGATTGAGATACACAGCAACTTTGACCACCATTCGCATGGCGGAAGTAGCAGGTCTGCCGGGGCAACCGTGGATTTCAGTTTCAACAAATCCTATGATATTTCGGGACAGAAAACGGCGCATATTCATCATCACGATATTGTGATACCCGCCGATGCGACTCCGGGAGACTATCATCTCATGGTTTATTGCACGGATGCCGCAGGCAATGAGTCTTATGTCGCCCGCAATATCAAGTTGAGCAACGAAGTGGAAGATGAAGACCATCATCACGACGAATAAGATGCCCCGTTACGTATTATAAGGAAAAACAAACTGTTTCCAGTTTGCGGAAACGACAGATTCTTCTTTTTTTTAACAAAGAGTCTTTTTTCTTTCAAAAGGTGTAATAGATATTACACCTTTTTTGTTTCCAAACCTTTACTTTTGTAAAAAATACTTTTTCATATGATGAAGTTACCAATAATAAATCGACTCTTTCCTTCTTATAAATGGAAGGTAGCGGCTGTCATCATCGGCGGAATTATTGTGGGCGGTGGAGCACTATTCATGTATATGCTCCGTGCGCATACCTATTTAGGAGATGACCCGGCCGCATGTGTGAACTGCCACATCATGACTCCTTACTATGCGACATGGTTTCATAGCTCTCATGCACGCGACGCCACTTGCAATGACTGTCATGTGCCGCATGAAAATGCCGTGAAGAAATGGACTTTTAAAGGTATAGACGGCATGAAGCACGTCGCCGCCTTTCTCACGAAAAGCGAACCGCAGGTTATCCAGGCTCACGAAGCCAGTTCCGAAGTGATAATGAATAATTGTATCCGCTGTCACACGCAGCTCAATACCGAGTTTGTGAAGACGGGTAAGATTGATTATATGCTGTCGCAAGTAGGAGAGGGGAAGGCTTGTTGGGATTGCCACCGCGATGTTCCGCATGGCGGGAAGAACTCCTTGTCAGGCACTCCGGGAGCTATCGTTCCCCTTCCCGAATCCCCTGTTCCCGAATGGTTGCGGAAAATGGTGAATAATAAAGATTAACAGGAAATGAAATACGTAATAAAATAATAAAACCGATATACAATGGAAAAGAAATTAAAATCATGGCAGGGATGGCTGTTGTTCGGAGGTTCAATGGTCGTTGTGTTTGTTTTGGGATTATGCGTTTCTGCGTTGATGGAGCGCAGGGCGGAAGTTGCCAGTATCTTCAATAACCGTAAGAACGTCATCAAAGGGATTGAAGCACGGAATGAACTATTCAAGGATGATTTCCCCCGTGAATATCAGACTTGGACAGAAACGGCAAAGACTGATTTTGAAAGCGAATTTAATGGAAATATTGCAGTCGACGCACTGGAAAAACGTCCCGAAATGGTTGTCCTTTGGGCAGGATATGCTTTCTCTAAAGACTATTCCACTCCGCGCGGACATATGCATGCCATTGAAGACATTACCGCTTCACTGCGTACCGGAGCACCCGTAAATCCGACTGACGGCCCGCAGCCGTCCACTTGCTGGACTTGCAAGAGTCCGGATGTCCCCCGTATGATGGAAGCCATCGGCGTAGACTCTTTCTATAATAACAAGTGGGGAGCCATGGGTGCCGAAATAGTGAACCCGATTGGTTGTTCCGACTGCCACGACCCGGAAACAATGAATCTTCATATCAGCCGTCCGGCATTGATAGAAGCTTTCCAACGTCAGGGAAAGGACATCACCAAAGCTACTCCGCAGGAGATGCGCTCACTGGTATGTGCGCAATGCCATGTAGAATATTACTTCAAAGGCGACGGCAAATATCTGACTTTCCCTTGGGACAAAGGTTTTACGGTAGAAGACATGGAAGCCTATTATGATGAGGCCGGTTTCTACGATTATATCCATAAACTGAGCCGCACGCCGATTCTGAAAGCGCAGCATCCCGATTATGAAATTTGCCAGATGGGTATTCACGGTCAGAGAGGTGTCTCTTGTGCCGATTGCCACATGCCTTATAAGAGTGAAGGCGGCGTGAAATTCAGTGACCACCATATCCAAAGCCCGTTGGCTATGATCGACCGTACTTGTCAGGTTTGCCATCGCGAGAGCGAAGAGACTTTGCGCAATAACGTTTACGAACGCCAGCGCAAAGCGAACGAAATCCGCAACCGTCTGGAACAGGAATTGGCGAAAGCGCATATCGAAGCCAAGTTTGCCTGGGACAAAGGGGCTACAGAAGACCAGATGAAAGATGTTCTTGCATTGATTCGTCAGGCACAGTGGCGTTGGGACTTCGGAGTGGCTTCACACGGCGGCTCTTTCCATGCACCGCAGGAGATTCAGAGAATCCTTTCTCACGGACTCGACCGTGCTATGCAGGCTCGTCTCGCCGTATCCAAAGTCCTGGCAAAGAACGGATATACAGATAACGTTCCGATGCCGGACATCTCGACGAAGGCAAAGGCACAGGAATATATCGGGCTGGATATGGACGCTGAAAGAGCGGCGAAAGAGAAGTTTTTGAAAACAACTGTTCCTGCCTGGTTGGAGAAAGCGAAAGAAAACGGACGTCTGGCACAGATATAAAACAAATATAAAATAAGGTATAGGACAAATATAGGATAGATATAAGATAAGTATAAGAATATATATATGTGGAGCAAACCGTGGAGTTATAAGGAAGGGCTGACGATTGGCGCAGGATTACTGGTAATAGGCATATTGCTGCAAATGACGGTGGGTGCTATCAACTGGGACTTGTTTGCCTGTCCGGTCAATGTGATTGTATTAGTGGTTTATATCATTGCCCTGATAGCCATGCATCTTCTTCGTAAACGTGTGTATTTGTTCGGATGGTTGAGCCATTACTCCGCTGCCGTCTCCGCCCTGTTGTGGGTAGTCGGCATGACGGTGATAATGGGGCTTATCCGGCAATCTCCTTCCGGTCATGCTTCAAATGCTTCAACGGATTTGCTAGGATTCTCGCAGATGATTTCGTCATGGCCTTTTGTACTGCTTTACTTTTGGATGGTCACTGCATTGGGGCTGACGATACTTCGTGCCAGTTTTCCTTTCAAACTGAGCCGCCTTTCGTTTCTTCTCAATCATAGCGGAGTGTTTATTGCGTTGATAGCGGCCACTATAGGCAATCCCGATATGCAACGTTTGAAGATGACTACCCGGATGGGGAATGCCGAATGGCGGGCTACCGATGATAAAGGACAGTTGGTGGAACTTCCATTGGCTATCGAACTGAAGGATTTCACTATCGACGAATATCCCCCGAAACTGATGTTGATTGACAATGAGACAGGCCGCACGCTTCCCGAAAAATCTCCGGTACATATTCTACTGGAAGAAGGAGTATCGGACGGTAACTTGCAGGACTGGCAACTCACCATCGAACAATCTATCCCGATGGCTGCTTCCGTGGCTACCGAGGATACATTGAAATTTACCGAATTTCATTCGATGGGTGCTACCTATGCCGTATATCTGAAAGTTGTTAATCAGAAGACTCAACAGATGAAAGAAGGTTGGGTGAGCTGCGGAAGTTTTCTTTTTCCTTATAAGGCAATCCGCTTGGATTCTTTGACCAGTCTTGTGATGCCGGAACGGGAACCGCAACGGTTTGCGTCGGAAGTGAAGATTTATACACAGGAAGGAACGATAACCGAAGGTACAATCGAAGTAAACCGTCCGATGGAAGTGGAAGGATGGAAAATCTATCAGCTTAGTTACGACGAGACAAAAGGACGATGGAGCGATGTCAGTATCTTCGAACTGGTTCGTGACCCGTGGTTACCGGTCGTCTATACAGGAATTATTATGATGATGGCAGGAGCTCTCTGTCTGTTCGTGAATGCACAAAAGAGGAAAGAGGAGGATAAAGCATGAGTTGGGACTATTTTGTACTGTTTGCCATAATTGCACTGGTTTGTTGGGCTATCGGAGCTTTTGCAGCCTGGAAAGGCACGAAGCCGGGATGGGCTTACGGATTTACCCTGTTAGGGTTAGCTGTTTTCTTCAGCTTTATGATTGGAATGTGGATTTCATTGGAACGTCCCCCGATGCGGACAATGGGAGAGACGCGTTTATGGTATTCTTTCTTTCTGCCGTTGGCAGGGTTGATTACCTATGTGCGTTGGAAGTACAAATGGATTCTTAGTTTCAGTTGTATACTCTCACTGGTGTTTATCTGTATTAATATCTTCAAACCGGAGATTCATAATAAAACCCTGATGCCTGCTTTGCAAAGCCCGTGGTTTGCGCCTCATGTCATCGTGTACATGTTCGCCTACGCCATGTTGGGAGCGGCAACGGTGATGGCTGTCTATCTGCTTTGGTTCAAAAAGAAAGAAATAGAACGAAAAGAGATGGATTTATGCGACAACCTCACCTATGTAGGTCTGGCATTTATGACATTGGGAATGTTAACGGGCGCTATCTGGGCGAAAGAAGCCTGGGGACATTACTGGGCTTGGGACCCGAAAGAGACATGGGCGGCGGCAACCTGGTTTGCCTATCTGGTATATATCCATTTCAGATTGGGCAAACCGTTGAAAGCGCGTCCGGCATTAGTTATTTTGTTAGTATCGTTTGTTTTATTACAGATGTGCTGGTATGGAATCAATTATCTTCCATCGGCACAAGGAGTCAGTGTACACACTTATAATTTGAATTGAAATATCAAATCATTTAAATTGCAATATTGATGAAAACATTTTATTGGTCATTAGTGCTTATGATGCTATTGCCAGGCATGGCATACACACAAAACACGGAGAAGGAAAATGAGTTCTCGATGTCGATGCAAATCAGACCTCGGGCGGAGTATCGGAACGGAGCCTGGTTTCCTCGCAATGAAGGGGTGAAAGCCGCATCGTCTATCAACAACCGTGCCCGTTTGTCGATTGACTACAAGCGGTCGGACTTGGAAATAAAGATGTCGGCACAGCACGTCGGAGTTTGGGGACAAGACCCGCAGATTGACAAGAACGGACGTTTTGTCCTGAACGAAGCATGGGCAAAACTTAATTTCGGACACGGCCTTTTTGCCCAGTTAGGTCGTCAGGCATTGGTTTATGACGATGAGCGTATCTTGGGCGGACTGGACTGGAATGTGGCGGGACGTTATCATGACGCATTGAAACTGGGATATGCGAATAAGAATAATGAAGTGCACCTTATTCTTGCTTTCAACCAGAATGACGAGAAGAAGATAGGCGGTACTTATTATGCTTCCGGCGCACAGCCTTATAAGAATATGCAGACCGTATGGTATCACTATAAAGCGGATGCAATCCCATTCGGCGCTTCTCTGCTGTTTATGAACCTGGGATTGGAAACCGGGGACGCGGCTACGCAGGATTCGCATACCCGTTATCTGCAAACAATGGGAACGTATCTTACCTATAAGCCCGGTAGCTGGAACCTGGACGGTGCTTTCTACTATCAGACGGGTAAGAATGCTGAGAAAGTGTCGGCATTAATGGGAAGCGTGCAGGCTGCCTATGCTTTTGACAAGACATGGGGAGTTGTGGCAAGTTTCGACTATCTGAGCGGCGATAAGGGAAACGGTGGCAAGTTTAAAGCGTTCGACCCTCTTTACGGAACACACCATAAGTTTTACGGAAGCATGGACTATTTCTATGCGAATCTGTTTGTGGACGGTTATGCGCCCGGTTTGATGGACAGCCGTATCGGTGTCCGTTTCCGTGCTTCGGACAAGGTGGATATGGAAATGAATTATCACTATTTCACTACTGCGGTTAAATTGCCGGATTTGAAGAGGTCTTTAGGTTCGGAAGTCGATTATCAGATTAACTGGTCAGTGATGAAAGACGTGAAACTCTCTGCCGGATATTCTTTCATGCGTGGCACGAAAACGATGGATGTAGTGAAAGGTGGAAATCATAGGAGTTGGCAAGACTGGGGATGGGTATCGTTGAATATCAATCCGAGAGTGTTTTTCACTAAATGGTAGAGAAGTAAATAGTATGATGAAAATCCCGGTTGGCAAATGTTGGCCGGGATTTTTTTAGTTAATAGCGGCATACCTCTATTAATATATGTGTATGATACTGCAAAAACACTGCTTTTTAATATATTGCAAAAGGAAATAATGATTATCTTTGCAAAAAAGGTCAGGAGGTATATATGGATATGACAATGGAAACAAAAAGTATCAAGATGGACGTTATGGAAGATTTGATGGCTATAGATAATCTGGATACTTTAAAAAAGATAAAGTCGTATATAGCGAAAGTGCGTAAGCAAAGTAATATGAATGATGCTACCCGTAAGGCTTTGGAGGAAATGGAAAAGGGAGAAATGATTCATTTCAATTCTTTTGATGCTTATGTAAAAGCAACAGAAAATGCTTGAAATAAATGTAACGCATCAGTTCATGAAAGACTTGAAAACAGCTAAAAAAAGAGGTCTTGATATTAATAAGCTTAATGAAGTAGTTCGTTTGATAGCTGAAGAGAAAACATTACCGGATAAGAATAAAGACCATAAATTAAGAGGTGACTACATGGGTTGTAGGGAATGTCATATCCAACCGGATTGGCTGTTAATCTATGTGGTGGAAGATTCGGTTAAAATCTTGAATTTATTACGTACTGGCACTCATTCGGATTTATTTTAGGGAGAATATCAACCCGAAAGTGTTTTTCACTAAATGGTAGAGAAATAAACAGAATGATGAGAATCCCGGTTGGCTTATGTTGACCGGGATTTTATGACTTAGACCTCTATACCGGATATTCGACAAATTCTTTCAGTCGTCGGGCAAGTAGTTTTTTTCTTGTGGGCTGCACCCCTGTAATGTTATAATAGTGATGTGTACGGCAAAGAATTAAAATTTCCGTGCCGGTGCGGGAAACGCGGTATCCAAATCATGCAAATCTTCCTCTGTCAGATGAATGGAAAGGCTTCGGGAATTATCTTCCACATGGGTTATATTGGTTCTTATGGCAATTTTTTATTTGAGGTTCGACTTGAAAAATGCTTCCAGTTTGTCAAACGGAATCTTCCGGTCGTAAAGGTCGGTGTGGTTGGCTCCGGGAACGATTAGTAACTCCTTGTTGTTGCCCTTGAGGCGTTTGAAGGCATCTTCGCTGAAATAACGTGAATGGGCATTTTCGCCGTGAATGAGCAATACGGCATTGTCAATCTCGTGGATATAGGACAACAATGGCATATTGATGAACGAAAGAGCCATCGTAGGGTTCCATGCACCGTTGGAATTGATGGCACGGGCGTGGAAAGCACGTTCAGTCTTGTAATAATCGAAGTAGTCCTTGACGAATTGCGGCTCGTCGCCCTTGATGCTGGCGGGCAGACCGGGCGTACCGGGAGTGGCCGTGCCGTTCTGTGCATCACGAGTCCGGATGGCATTCATCGTCTCGCGTTTGTTGCGGCGTGCCTCGGCACTGTCCTCGGCATCGAAATAGCCGTTGGCATTCACGCGGCTCATATTGTACATAGTAGAAGCTACTGTTGCTTTGATGCGCGTGTCCATTGCGGCGGCATTCAGTCCCATACCACCGAATCCGCAGATGCCGATGATACCGATGCGTTCGGCATCTACATCGGGGTGTGCGGTCAGGAAATCCACTGCCGCGCTAAAATCTTCGGTGTTGATGTCGGGTGATGCCACATTGCGGGGTTCGCCACCGCTCTCGCCCGTATAAGAAGGGTCGAATGCAAGGGTGAGGAATCCGCGTTCGGCCATTGTCTGCGCATAAAGTCCCGATGACTGTTCCTTCACAGCCCCGAAAGGGCCGCTAACGGCAATGGCAGGGAGTTTACTTTCGATATTCTTGGGTTCGTACAAGTCGGCGGCAAGTGTGATGCCATAGCGGTTTTTGAAGGTTACTTTACGATGATTTACCTTGTTGCTCTGTGGGAACTTTTTGTCCCATTCCTGTGTAAGATTCAATGTGTCCATATGATTACTTGTTTTTTGATTTGTTATACCGTTCGTGCAGCCGGTAAGCAGCCCCATACTTAACAAGGCTGTGATAGCTACGGATTTAAAATTCGCTGTTCTCATCATTCTATTATTTAAATGGTTATTGTTCTATTTCTATTTCATATTGCAAAGGTACGGCTATAAAATAAGCAGCACATTATTGTCAGGCTCAAAAGGAGTTACTCAAAAGCTCAACTATCCATTTTCTGAAAAATTATCAGGGATGCACTTACCGTAAGGTTACTGTAAGGGGGACAAGCAGCAAGTTAATGTGAAAGCCTCACTGCGACGTCGCTGTGAGGCTCAAATAAATCTATTAAAAAACTCAATATACTTTGCTCCGATTTACACGAATGTGGCGGTCGGCGGCATACCGTACTGTTTTTTGAAGGCGGTTGAGAAATGAGACGGATTCTTGAAACCGACTTCGGCATAAACATCCACGACCTTTTTGCCGCCCTCTTTCATCAGGGCGTAAGCTACTTCGAGGCGTTTACGGATAAGCCATTTTTCGGGAGTGAGGTCGCTGATTTTCTTGAAATCCCGTTTGAATGTGGCAAGGCTGCGTCCCGTGTAGTGTGCCATCTCTTCCATCGTGAACTCGTACATGTAGTTCTCGTTCATAAATTCCAGAATATCTATTTTCCACGGTTCGTTGAAGTCGAAAAGCGTCGGCGCGAACTGTTTGTCGATATGTAATAATGCGAGCAGACCTTCCTGCAATTTCAGTTGCATCAGATCATCCGCAGGTTTCACCTTCGGATCGAAGTAGGGGGTCATCGAAGCGAACAGACTGGCGAGTTCGGCCGTTTTCGGAAGCTTTATCACTCCGGAATTGAGTTTTGCGGTATTGGCCGGTACTTTACGTTGTCCCAACTTACCGTACATTTCACGTAGGAAACGACGTGTGAACATCAGGAAGATACCGCAGTAGCGTTCACCATCTTTCGTCTTCTTGTACATCGTGATGTGATGGTCGCGTGGTATGAAGACGCATTCGCCTTTTCCGACATGAATTTGCTCATTGCCATTGTCGAGAATCATTTCACCCGAATAGACGTAATTGATGGCATATTCGCGGGAGCGATGTACGCAGCCGCTGAGGTCATCATAGAAGAAACTGTAGAATACATCGTTGTAATTGAAGATAAGCTTCATTTGCCCTAATTGTTCATCTGTCATATTTTTCTGCTTTTCTTTCTGATTGCAAATATAACAAAAACAGTTTCATTTCTTTTCGGCTCATTTATATATTTAACTTGTTTTCGATATAAGAGTCAAATTATTCCTTTGTTTCAACCCTGCCCCTGTTTCTTTATTATATGAATTTCTCTAAAGCTGCCTTATTCAAAATTTCCACCCGTTTCCCTTCCATTGTCATAAGCCCTTCCTTGATAATCTTATTAATTTCCTTCGATAAGGCAGGACGGGATACATTGAGGTATTCGGCAAGTTGGGATTGTGTATGTGTAATCTCCACTATCAGGGAATCTTTCTTCTTGTGTTCGAACAGATAAACGATAAATCTTTCCCGGACAGTCTTGCGGGAGAGTGGTTTCAGCCGTGATACGGTACAGATGTTGCAATTACCCGCAATGCAGAGAAAATTGTGCAACACTTGCGGATCCTGGCTGATAACTTTAAAGGTAGAATCTTTGGTTGCCATAAGTATCACACTGTCCTCAAGGGCTGTAAAAGTAGCCGGCAATGTGTTGTCCGAGTTGAAAAGATGTGGAGTGGCGAAAGTGCGTGGCGCAATGATATATTCAATCATTACTTCATTTCCCAATCCGTCGATAATATCCGTGCGCAATTTCCCTTCCAACAACACATACAGTTTGTTACAAGGTGTTCCCTGTGTAACAACTATCTCTTTCTTGTTTGCTGCATAGACTACGAAATCCAGTTTCTCCAATAGGGATTCTTTAATGTTTAAAGGCAAATCCCGGAAAAGGGGGATTTGAAACAGCTTTTCTTTATGTGTGTCGGTCAGTTGTATTTTTTTCATTGTATCATGTTGTTCGTATCGTGGACAAACTTACAATAAATCTCTGGAATAACCTCGAAAAATGGGAGAAATGACGCTGAACGGTTTGGATATAAAATCGTCTTTGAAGAAAAAGATGACTATTGAAATTGTTTTCTGTATTTGGATGGAGATATTCCCAAGGTATTTGTGAAAACTCGGACGAAATGGGGCAAATCATTAAAACCGACCGTAAAACAAATTTCGGATACTTGCTTCTGTGAATGTTTAAGAAGTTCGCAGGCTGTATTTAAGCGGTATTGGGTTACATACTGCGAGAAGGTCATTCCTTTGCAACGTTTGAAATAGGAACAGAAAGCGGAGCGGTTCATGCCTATTTCTGCCGCAATATCATCCAAAGATATGGTATGGATATAGTGAGCCATTACATAAGTACAGATTTGCTGCATACGTCTCACGTCACGTTCAATACTCATGGGCTTTCCGGCAAGGGTATGGTCGGATGAGGTAAATATGACAGGTAGCAGACGAAACATTTCGCATAGGCGTCCCAATTCGTCCATATCGTTCATCCGTGACAATATCCGGCGAATGGTTTGTGAACTTCCAGTACCGAATTTCAGTGCGTTCGTCGGGAATATAATGTTCGTCAGACGATTACGCAGTTCGGGGAATACTGCCATACATCGTTCTACAAGCGAATGGCTGAAAGCGACCATTAAATAACGGACACATCCGTCATCGTCTGCCGAATCCGGCGAATACTCCCAACGGTGAAACATGGACGGTGGTATTAATGCCACATCGCCTGCTGCGAAAGGTTGCAATGTGTCGCCTGACATTCGTGTGCCATATCCGTGGACAACATAATACAACTCCCATGCATCATGCTGGTGCAGTTTGGCTTCGATACTGGTTTCTATTCGTTGGTCTATGAAGAAAAAAGAGTGATTCTCTACTTCGGGCAATTCATAAGGAATGACGGTGTCTTCCATAAAAGTATGTTTAAAATGACTATTATGCAAATATACGACAAATATATGAGATAATACCACAAATATATAACAAGAAAGTGGGGTAACTTTGCAACTGGAAACAATAAGTATAACTATAAAAATGTATTGTTATGGATTTCTATCAAGTATTAGAAAAAAGAAGAACCATTCGCGACTTTTCCGATAAGGAAGTGACGGATGAAGTGTTGGAAAAGGTATTGTCGGCTGCATTCAAGGCTCCGACTAATGACCATTTGCGGCAGTTTGAATTTGTTGTCATGAGAGGGAAGGAGAACATAGCCCGGCTCATATCGCCTGTAGCGGAAAACACCAGGAACATTCAGCAGACAGCACTAAAGGTAGCTGCCGGCGTGATGGATAAGGATGAGCATGCCATGTTTGTCGATGCGTTGCCCAAACAACAACGTATGCTTATGCAAAGTAATTGTCTCGTGCTTCCATTTTTCCGGCAAAAGGATTTTCCTCTGTGCCAACCTGCTGACCAAAGTTCACTCAACTATTTCGCTTCCGCATGGGCAGCCGTTGAGAATATTCTGTTGGCAGCAACGGCGGAAGGATTGGCGTGTGCATTCCGCATTCCTATTGGCAACGAACCGGAGTATGTGAAACATCTTGTTAATGCTCCGGATGAATATGAGTTCACTTGTTTTCTTGCCATCGGTTATGCGGCGGAAGATGCGCATATATGTAAGCAGAAAGAAATCCGGGTAGGGGACAGGATTCATAAGAATGTCTGGTAAATCAGTAATCAAGGTATATCTCTCTGTAATTTATATACATTTACTATGCCATAAATTGTCTATTTTTGCAAAGTGAAAAGACTATTAATTCTAAAGATAAAATTAGTAAAGTTATGGCTAAAAAAGTTCTGATAATTTCGTCCAGTCCGCGTAAAGGTGGCAATTCGGATTTGCTTTGTGATGAATTTATGAAAGGTGCTCTCGAAGCGGGCAATGAGGTGGAAAAGATATTCTTGAAGGACAAGACGGTTCATCCTTGTACGGGATGCAGTGTTTGCAGTATGTACGGTAAGCCTTGTCCGCAAAAGGACGATGCAGCGGAAATCGTTGAAAAAATGATTGCCGCTGATGTGATTGTAATGGCAACTCCTGTGTATTTCTACACGATGTGCGGTCAGATGAAGATTATGATTGACCGTTGCTGCGCACGCTATACGGAGATAACAAACAAGGAATTTTATTTTATTATTGCGGCGGCAGAAGATAATAAAGCAATGATGGAGCGCACCATCGACGGATTCCGTGGCTTCCTCGATTGCCTGGAAGGGGCGCAGGAAAAAGGAACAGTTTATGGAATCGGTGCCTGGAAGGTAGGGGAGATTAAGGATACTCCTTATATGCAGGAAGCATATAATATGGGAAAGATGGTGTAACTTCTACCACACTTCCCTCACCCTTTGCTCTTTTTGTGACTACTTAATTGACCGGATTGCTTGTTCTGCCATAGAATTATTATAATTTTGTGGCAGAACTTTTTATATTGTATGATTCGTTTAAAAACTAAGCATCATGGGCTATACAATAACGACTCTTGTAGAGAATTGTGTCTATGGACGTAAATTGCAGGCAGAACACGGGCTTTCTCTCTATATCGAGACATCGGGACATAGATTACTCTTCGATACGGGAGCGTCCGATTTGTTTATCCGTAACGCCCGCCTGCTACATATTGACTTGCAGAAAGTTGATTATTTGATATTATCCCATGGGCACAGCGACCATACGGGAGGGCTGCGCCATTTCCTGGAACTGAACACTCAGGCAACGGTTGTCTGTAAACGTGAAGCCTTTTCTCCTAAATTCAAGGATGAACGCGAAAACGGAATCCAGCATACGCAGGCTTTCGACCTTTCCCGCTTCCGTTTTATTGAAGAACAGACCGAACTGCTCCCCGGCGTATTTCTCTTTCCCTCTATTGATATTATCGACGGGGAAGATACCCATTTTGAACGTTTCCGGGTTCAGAAAGAAGACGGTTGCCATATACCGGATACTTTTCTGGATGAATTGGCGGTAGTGCTAGTAGAACCGGACGGGCTTTCCGTTTTGAGCGCCTGTTCTCATCGGGGAATTACAAATATTCTGCGAACAGTCCGTGCGGCATTTCCAGAATCTCCTTGTAACATACTGTTGGGAGGTTTTCATATTCATAACGCAGCAGAACGGAAATATCAGGTCATTGCAGATTATCTGAAAGAATATCTGCCACATCAGATTGGTGTTTGTCATTGCACGGGAGTAGATAAATATGCTTTCTTCTATAAGGATTTTGGCGACAGGATATTCTATAATTACACGGGAAAAGTAATTCAAACCGATTTGTTGGAATAAAATATACGTAGAACTCGCAAAAAAACGGCAAAATTTGGATAAATAAAGTAAGTGTTTGGTATTGAGGAGAGTTAAGCCAAATTCTTCTATACCTTTCCAAATCGCTAAAATGCAGGATAATGAAAGGTTAAGAGAAAGATTTGCTACTTATCCGTTGCCTTTTTTAGCCCCGGATAATCCGGCAAAATAACGCTTGACCACCTGCGGTTTTACCGTTCACCATGCAAAGAACCCTATATTTTGCCCGTAAAGATAACCGTTTTTTTCCGTTTTTCATGGAAATACAGGTTATGTTACCGGCATCCGGGGTTTTATTCTTTGTTCCGCTATAATTTTCATAACTGTAAATAGCTATATATCAAGTAATTTTGCAACATAAAAAAAATAGAGTTATGAACTATAATACGAAAACTGACTACGGTTAACGATAATTAGCATAAAT
>ERZ779623.37-NODE-37-length-95055-cov-6.028105_pt1 | contig 95055 bp, 57 predicted proteins | sample MGYA00514189_ERZ779623 | MGnify/ENA primary metagenome ERZ779623 (study PRJEB29562, sample SAMEA4376712) | mouse gut metagenome | isolation source: Cecum | study: EMG produced TPA metagenomics assembly of the A DSS colitis mouse model was used to assess the microbial... | reverse complement strand
AGAGTAAATAAAAACATCTTCGCCTACCGGAGGCTGAAAGCCAGTGAGAGGTCCTTCTTTGCTTATCATATAGGCATTACGGTAGTTCTGATCGCCCCCTTGGGTGTAAACGTAATAATAGATGTTATTCCTTTTAAAGAGCGTAGGCCCTTCGGAATAAGCTCTCCTTTTGGTGGGAAGAGTCTGTATTTCTCCCTCGACCCGTGAGAAATCGCTGCTTACTTGTGCCGCTTTCCACCTCCGCCAGTACATATAGTTTTTCCCATCATCATCTGTAAAAGGTTCCCCGTCAATATCAGGCAACAAAGGCCGACTAGCTACCTTTCCGGCAGGTATCTCTCCCCAGAAAAGACCATCGCCATTCTGAAAGCGGAAAGGACCTTCCGGCGATTCCGAAACTAATGTATATATCGGGTATGTTCCGTCGGGCGAAACGATGGTCGGGAACAGATAATAGAGGTCACCTTTCTTTACGGCCCGGCCTGGCGCCCAATACCTGAAATATCCATACTTCTTAATCCCATCTTTATTGGTGTAAAGATAAGGTTTGTTCCACTCAATTTCCGGTAATATAGTCCCCTCGAAACTCCAGTTTACAAAATCCTTCGATTTCCATACAACAGGAGGCCCCATTTGCTCCAACCCCTTGTCAATGTCTGTTGTTCCGTACAGATAATAGGTATCTCCGAATTTAGAGATAGAAGGATCGGCCACATTATCCGGAATAATGGGGTTAAAGTTCCGGTCTTGCGCCATCTGGCAAGACTGATTTACTTTTCCGGCATTCAAGTCATCACCCCCATAATAAAGCAGGCTGCCAAAACCTGTATTGTCACACGCAACCCCCGGTCCTTCAGGACGCACAAGCCCCAAAACGATCTTTGTATAGGGCATTTCCAACCCTTTTCGTACTACATAATGATTATAAGCTATTTCAAAGACCGAGCGAAAACGCCCCATACCTCCTTTTCCAAAGGTAGAAAGATGGGAATATTTTCCGGTTATATCTTTCCACTTAACAAAGGGAACATCGTATCCCAGATTGGATTTGGCAATATATTCATATCCTTTCATAATACGATTATCCAATGCGCCATACAGGTCGTCACCTTGTGTCCAAGCGACCTCCGCCATATCGGCAAGACAGCTTACACCAAGCATTGCATGCTGTTGGTCACGACCGGCCTCCTGCGATTGCCCGCTTTCAGCAATGTAGTTAGGCAGACTTCCGTTATCATTTCCATGATAAAAGAAGTCAATAGCATCTTCATAGAGTTTACGATCATTCAAAAATATCCCGAAAGAAAGTTGTGCCTTAGCTGCCGCAGCTCCCCAATTGCCATTAGTATAGGGGGCGGTTTGAAAGAATTTGCTTAAAACCGGCTGAAACACATTTTGAAACATGGCCTCTACACGCTCTGTATCCTGCGCACTCCAACCATTCGGATAATGAGTTTCCGTATAAGTGTAACGCATAATTTCCGCCACATTAACCAGTATAAAACCCTGTAATGCTGCACAAAGCGGAGCATCATTAGTAGGTGGTATATGCCGGATGGTACGGGCATAAGCCCTTATAATTTCCATTGATTTATCCGCATGGGCTTTATTCCCGGTTATCTGCCAAAGAAGGGCATTGTAATAGGCGGAATTAAAATCATGTTCACTGGGACTTTTAGTATAACTGTACTTTCCATCTCGACTTATTATTTCGAAAGGTCCTTTCATCTGATAATCGGCACTAGCTTCCGGTAGTTTTATGAGAATCTCATACGAACCATAAGCCGGTTGGACTTTGTGATCAACTAAACGTTTTATCCGTTCCAAAGATTTCTTGGAGTGAAGCACTCCTGGATGAATAAACTGCTGGGCAAAAACACCGGGAATAATACATACCAGATTACAAAATAACCATATTTTTCTTAATTTCATACCAATGAAAAGTTTAATAAAAGAATCATTTATACACTGGTGGTTTACTCTACCACCGCAACAAAACCACCGCGTGGAAGGCAATCAATAGTCATTTGCCGGTTACCGCGTGTCAATTTGATATTCTCTTCCACGCAGAAAGTCCTGTCGTCAGCACCATCCTTTATGACAGTCACACGCTTACCCAGATATTGGATATCTTTCAGACTGAAAGAGAGCGTCTTCTCCCGGTCAGTCCCGTTTATGCCAGCTATGTACCAGATTTTCCCCTTTTTGCGGGCAATCACTATCTCCTCGCCAGGATAACCTCCCAACAGCTTCGTATCATCCCAAGCAGCAGGTAATGCCGACAGGAACGACTTCACCGCAAGTGGAAGAGAATAATAAGTCGAAGGACGATCAGGCATGTGTTGTAGTGCCGATTCGAAAATCACTGTCAGTGCCAATTCGTGCCCGTGCGATGTGATATGCGAATGCTGCGAGTCCGAGAATGTTCCGGGTGTATAATCCATCGAGCCGATAACATTTCTAGTAAAGGGAAGAGTGGCATTATGACATGCTGCGCGACTGGTAAGCTTATCATTATTATTATACCACTCGGCACCATACACAGCCTCCATCGTCATCATGTGCGGGTACGTTCTTTGCCAGCCGCGCGGAATGGTAGAACCATGAAAATTTAGCATCAATTTATACTTAGCCGCATCCTCAAGCAAGTCAATGTAATAGTTCATGGCAGAAACCTTGTCTTCAGGAAAGAAATCGATCTTAATACCCGCTACACCTATTTTATTGAGCCAGGCATATTCTTTCTCCCTGTCTTCCTTCTTATTCAAGCGATAAAGCGGTCCGCTTCCGGCAGAGCACCACGCCGTACTCGAATTGTACCAAAGCATCGGCTTAATGCCCCTGTCAAGAGCATACTTCACAGCATCTTCTACATTGCCGCCATTGCTCATCCCATCCCATTGCCAATCGATCAAATCGTAAAACCATCCCATTTCGGCAGCCAAATCAATATACTCTTTCACAATCTTATAATCATTCGAACTACGATTGTATGCCCAATATATCCACGAAACAACCCCTGGCTTAATCCAGTCCGTATCGCTCATCTTGCAAGGGTCAGAGAGGTCGGTAACCAAAGTCGATTCCACAATAGCAGATAACGAACCTATCATCAACACACGCCAAGGCGACATCCATTTCTCTTTGAATGCGAGTTTCTCATCTGCCAGTTGTACCCGGTATTCGTTGCCGTTCGCTGTATTATCCAGATACGAGCCACAATTATCGCGCAGCATATTAGCCTCCGTAAGCAGTACAAAGGCCGACTCGGGAAACTCTACTAAAGCAGGATATCCCCATTTACCATTTGTGTGCTCCTCGGCCAGGGGATAAAATCCTTCATTACCAACTACATATTTCTGCATCCAACGCTTAACACCATCCTCCATGCGGTAAATGGTAGATTCGCCTATTATATGTTCGTCGCTCGAAATAGCTTTGATACCGTACCTGAAAGCTATTCCATCGTTATACACCCGCAATGTCACCTCCAATATATGATGTTTATCGTTGGCAAAGCGGTACGTCCTTTCGTTGCCCGTGTTTGTACAATGCCTTCGTTTGCCTGTCAACATTATATAGTCGTCTCTGTGCAGTCGGGTGTCCGATACGGACATCAGTTTCAGGTTACCCGAAAAGTTCTGTACGTCGGTTTCTATCCCTAATTTAATTTGAGGAAAGATCTCCTTTCCATTACAGTCGACAGAGAAATAAGGTCTCCCACTTTCACCATTGTGCAGGTTTACATTTAATTTTTTATCAGGTGAAGTAGTGTTATTTACTGCCGACAACGGAAGCCCGATAATAAGAAAAGAGTACAATAAATAAATTCTTGTTTTTAATTTCATAAATTATCTCCAGATTTAACGATTAAAACAATATATGATTTGGGAAAGACATTAGGATACCCTTTCCGCCCCTTCGGGACATTTGAGTCCAACACATTCCGCCTACAAAGATACAGATAAACAAAAGTCTATCCTACGCCATATAGAATCATAAGCTGGTCGATTCGATAAATAATAGTGCTTCTTGTCCGAAAATGGTTCAAATTGTACTACCCCATGAAACGATGAGTACTATGAATATACCGTTTTTTTTGTTTTCTTTGTAGGAGAAAAACCAATTCCTATTAATAATGAGATTTCTGACATCTATCTTAGTACTTTTTTTAAGTATAAGCAGTTTTGCTATCAATCAATATAAATTCCGCCTGATAGATACTGTCGACGGCCTGTCCGATAATCAGATACGTGGCCTAAGCATCACTCCCGACGGGCGTATTGCTGTCAGAACCGCTTCCATAATGAACATTTATAATGGGGCGACCTTTGAATACTTTCATTATGATAAAAAACAAAAGTATGTGTGGAGTTATAACCGCCCTACCAAAGAATATTACGACAATCAAGGAAGAATATGGATGAAAGAACTCGGCTATCTGTTGCTTCTTGACCTGAATACCAATAAATTCAACTACGATATATCAGAAGAATTAGCCACAATGGGCATTACCAAACATTTAAAGAACCTTTTCATTGACGACTCCAAAAACTACTGGTTTCTGACAGATGATAATACATTTACCTTTTACGATACAACCCACAACAAACTTATTACTATAGAAGACGGTCAGAGTGATTTCACCAAACAATACGGAATCCCGTTGGAACTGACTCAGTACAAAAACCTTTGTTGGATTGTATATAGCAGTGGTTTGATACGTTGTTGGGACCATACCTCCCGCGAGTTCATTTTTCAAGAAACCCGTTTTCTGAACATTATAAGCGACTTTACCGATAGAATTTATATTCATCCCGATTCTGTGGGGAACATTTGGTTGATGTATAACAATGCGGTCTACTTCCACCACAGGATAAACAGAGAGTGGAAAGAAATCGTCACCATCAAAGGTATATCCAATTTTTTCACCTGTATGGACATGGATAACGAAGGAAATGTATGGGTGGGAACTTCAAAATCCGGATTAAGGCATATTGACGGCCAAACATTCGAAGTAACTCACTTGCCAGGCATGAGTCTTATAAACGGAGGCATACAGGACAATGACATTTACACCCTTTTTGTAGATCCCAATGATGGTATATGGATAGGGACGCTTTTTCAGGGATTATGTTACTATCATCCCAGTATGCAAAAGTTTCAGCTAATTCAAACCATCAACACCGGTACACAAATCACCAACGAAACCATACGCTGCTTTCTGGAAGAAGAAGACGGTACCGTTTTAATTGGTACTGGAGATGGTTTATATCGTTTCTACCCGGAATCAAAAAAAGTTGAACGATTGTTTAAAGATCGGATCAATGACCTTTGTCTCTCCATTAGCCAAGATCGTAACGGCAGAACATGGGTAGGAACTTATCTGGGTGGTTTCTTCTGCATGGAAGGAAAACAAATCAGACAATACATCAGGTCATCGGTAAATCTGGAAAAGGATCCGAACCAGAATGTATCAAGATGTATTTATGAAGATACAGACGGACGATTCTGGGTCAGTGTAACAGGTGGTGTAGGGCAATTCGACCCAGTCATGGGAAAAATGATATTCATGTTAGCCGATAAATATCCGGAAATAAAGGACTATACTCTAATCTATCACCTCTATCCGATTAATGATGAAACATTTGCAGCACTAGGAGACAAAGGTATCTACTATTACAATACAAAACGAGACAGTTTATATGTTCCCGGAGCTGACAACCCGAAGTTCGAACAAGGCATTAAATATTTCGGGACATTAAAAGATGCCCGGGGACTCGAATGGTTTGCTACCGAAGATGGAATAAGAATTTGGGACAAGACCAAGTTGTATAAACTCACCATCGACGAAGGGTTGCCAAACAATGAAGTAGCTTCTATGCTTGAAGATGACAAAGGAACAATATGGGCTTCAACACTGAACGGAATTTGCAAAATCGTCCCCATTTTATCCAATGACACCCTTCGTTTTTCAATTGTAAACTTCGGGATTTCGGATGGACTGCAATGGGGGAAATTCTACGACCATTCGGCTCTTAAAACAAAAGACGGCACATTATATTTTGGAGGAGCACACGGATTTAATTATTTCGATCCCAATAAAATCATCTACAACAATAGCAAAAACAAACCTGTATTAACAGCATTCAGGATATTCAATTCTTTGATAAAAGAAGGAGAAAAGTACGATGGAAAAGTAATATTAAAAGAAGCCATCGATAAAACCAAGCAAATAACCCTCAAATACAATCAGAATTTCATTACATTCGAGGTTGCAGGCCTGAATTATGTCAATCCATCGCAGACATACTATAAATATATGCTCAAGAATTTTAATGAAAATTGGAATGAAATTTCGGGAGATGGATTGGGTAAGATAACCTATACAGGACTACAACCCGGGAAATATAGCCTTATTGTATACACCGCCAACAATGATAAAATATGGGGAGACGCCCCCTGCGAAATAACCATTATAATTACCCCCCCGTTCTGGGCAACCACTTATGCTATCATTATATATGCCATATTGATTATAGGCATCATTTTCTACATCTTAAAACTACAACAACGTCGGGCACAAAAAAAGTCACTCAAGGAAAAAGAGGCGTATGAGCAGGAACAAAAAGTAAAACTGGATCTAATGAAGTTCCAGTTTTTCACTAACATCAGCCATGAGTTCCGCACTCCTTTAACATTAATATTAACCCCTCTTGAAACGTTAATAAAGCAGCAAGATAATTTAATACTAAAGAAAAAGTTAGATTCCATCTATCAAAATGCAAATCTACTGCTCAGTTTAGTTAATCAGCTTCTTGATTTCAGGAAGTTGGAAATGAAAGGAGAAAAAGTCTTATTTAAGCCAGGAAATATCACACAATTAACAAGAAGTATATACCTACAATTCAATGAATTATCTGTAATTAAAAACATTCATTTCACAATAGAAACATCTGTTGATTATCTCCTGATCAATTACGATCATGACATGATGTATAAAATCATTAATAATTTACTGTCTAACGCATTCAAATTCACTCCTCAAAACGGACATATACAGCTTACGGTGGATAAAATTGACAGAAATGACAAAGAATGCATCAGGATAGAAGTAAGTGATACCGGATGTGGCATCGATGAAAAAGATCTGCCTCATATCTTCGAACGTTTCTATCAGATAAAGTAGGAGCATACGCCGGTCGGAAGCGGCATCGGTCTGCATCTGGTTAAAGAATACGTTAAATTGCACAACGGTGATATCACAGTGGACAGCCAGATCAACATCGGTAGCACTTTTACAGTTTATATACCGATAGACCTGCCAAAAAGCAGTGAGAGCAAACCTGAAGAAAAAGAGATTATAAACGAGATTATACCTGACACAAAAGAAAAAGACAGTAGAAAGTCAATCCTGGTGGTTGAGGATAACGAAGAATTTCGCAATTACCTAATCGAGCAACTCAGCGAAAGTTATTGTGTAATGGAGGCCACCGATGGCGATCAGGCCGAGAAATTGATATTCTCGGAATATCCGGATTTGATTATTTCGGATTTAATGATGCCCAAAATGGACGGAATTGAATTGTGCCAACGCGTTAAGACCCATATTCAAACTTCTCATATTCCTTTTATCCTGCTTACCGCCCGAACTTCCGACGAAGCCAAAATGGAGGGTTACGAGGCCGGTGCCGATTCGTATATCTCCAAACCGTTCAGTTTTGAGTTATTATGCGTGCGGATAAAAAAACTAATAGAGCAACAGGAAAACAGGCAAAAGTTATTTCATAAGACGATCGAAATTACTCCTAGCAGTATAACCACTACCTCTTTGGATGAAGAACTAGTCAAGAAAGCGTTGAAATTTGTTGAAGAAAACATTGATAATCCGGAGTATTCGATTGAGGATTTAAGTAAAGACCTGGGATTGAGTAAAACTCATTTAAACCGGAAGTTGCAATCGATAGTCGATTTAACGCCTCTTCAATTTATCCGGTCGATCCGCTTAAAAAGGGCAGCACAATTACTCATCAATAGTCAATATAACATAAATGAGATCTCTGATATGGTAGGTTTCAACACCCTAAAATATTTCAATTCACACTTTAAAGAAGAATTCCAAATGACACCTAGTCAATATAGAGAAAAGAACAAAAAATAATTTTTTATCTTTCTATTATTTTCTCGCTTATTATCCGAACTATAATCACAATGGTATTGTGAGAGTTTTTTCATTTGTTATTCATGAAATCACCCTCACTACGTTAATGCTGTAGTAAAAGTATCAATCGTAACTATATCTTTGTCTCCAAATGGGGATGACTTTTTGCCGACTATCATTTAATTCAAAACTAACACCGATTGAATGATACACTCACCCTATTACTGTTGAGTTTAATAAATTAACTAATTAGAGATACGGTAATGCACCATAATCCTATTGTGGTACTTAAGAATTTCCAGTGTACTATATAAAGATTTCCAGTGCACTGAATTATAATAGTTTATGCAGTCGGGTAGTTGTCCCGTTGCAATAGGACAACAATCACATTATAAGGGGACAAATATCACCTTACAACGAGACATTTATCACTATGCAACGGTACTATTAATCTAAAAGAGAGAAGAAAACACTAAAGATACAAAATTAATTAGTAAAAAGCAAGAGAAGGGAACTAGAAAATAGAACAACGTCATCGCACAATTCTGTTTATCTCGTATCATTCAACTCTATATTTAACTCCGCTATAATCGCCCCTATTATATATAATAAATCCATGTGATGCGGAGTAAGTATCCCCTTACCCCGCCCACATGGATTTATCTTGAAAACGCCCCCTTTTATTCCAGCAGATAAGCTCTGACCTCTGCCGCACTGACAGATTTTCCTCGATTACTTCTAGTAAACACTAGCTTCAAATAACGAGCTTGCATAGGTTCAAAGGATACACGGCCTGTAATTTCTTTGTTGCTCGAGTCACCAAAAACAATGGTTCCTACCAATGGAGCTGTATCAGCATCCATACCGACATATACCTCTACCGTATGTACGTCGGCTGTATTGGTGTCATTTCGCCTATCTAGTTCTACTCGTGAAACCCGTTCCTCATCACCCATATCAATAATTAACGCTTGAGGTAAGTCACCTTTTCCGGTACCATTGTTCCATATGTTGTGCCACAAAGAAGAAGAGGTACCATTTCCATCAATAGCTTTCCAAGGTTCATTGTTCACCTGCCAAGAAGTAGCTGTTGCCGTCCATTTGGCACGATCAAGCATTTCGAAAAGACCATAAACCTTCACTTGACAAGTACCTGTGGTTCCTGCGCCATCAGCAGCGAGTGCTGTAATAGTCACCGTACCAGACGAGTGTGCCGTAACCTGTCCTGACGCATCAACCGTAGCCACGGATTCGTCAGACGAAACGAAAGTAACGGATTTGTTTACCGCAGTTGCAGGTAATATCGACCACTCCAGTTGCAATGGTTCCTCTCCCTTAATAATAAACAAATTATCCGAGTCAATAAAGATTATATCACTCACTGTCTCCGGACTAGTTATCTTAATATCAAAAGAGACTACAATATTGGTTCCATCCGTAGTAAAAACTTTCACTTTTCCAACTCCTGGTTTCAGGCCACTAATCATACCTTCACTATCTATCGTGAATACATCCGTATTCAGTGATTCATATTTCACCAACGTATTCTCTGCATAATAAGGTATAACAAGAATCGGCAATTTGGCAGGAGTCCCCATCACCACACGAAATTCCGTAGCATCATCCTGTAACTTGATATTCTCTACCTTATGCGAATTCAATTCTTCATAATTAGAAATAGTAATCCGCCCGGAAACAATACCATCAGAGTACTTTTCCGTAGAAATGGCCAAATAAAGTTCGCCTGCCAACAAAGCTTGTTCTTCAGTTGCCGACAACCCCTGATAAGAAGAAATAACAAAGCTTACCCCCGTTACATTACTGGGATTTTTTGATGAAAATTTCAGAAAACGTATCGCTTCATTACGCTGTTCCCCTTTATATATTTTAACACCGACTACCTCATCTTGTCCCATTACAAACAGATCAGTCCACGACACAAGCAGTGTCAATGCTCTCGTTCCTTTATCATAAAGACCTGTCAGCTCGCCTTTCGACTGAAGGTCAGCTTTAATCTTATACGTTTCCCCTTTCCCGGAAACCATGCCTTCGCCTTGCACGCAACTATGAAACAGTAACATCAAGGCAGCTATCAGTATATAGTTTATAGATTTCATATTTTTTTATTTATCAATATTAATACCCGGGATTCTGGATCAATGCACCAGACTTTGACATTTCACTTTGTGGAACCGGCCACCAATACAGACGATCATCCCATACATGATTTAACACTTCTATACGACGATAACTAAAGCTTTCGCTTTCATCTGCAAGTACACGACGCGTTATCTCCATTCCATGACTGGGACCATCCAGTACATCCTTCGCAATCTTCCAACGGCGTACGTCCCAATAGCGATGCTCTTCAAAGGCCAATTCAATCTGACGTTCTACTTGAATCAACTTACGCATATCTTCCTTTTTGATGTCATCCATCACGCCATACTTATTAGATTCCCCCTCCTCTATCTCAGCACGCTGACGAATCATACGAATATATTTCTTCGACTCTTCGGGAGCCAATGCGCCGTCTGCAACGAGTTCATTAGCCGTTTCCGCAGCAATCAATAAGATTTCCGCATAACGCATCAATATAGTAGGGCGATAATCGTAGGTTTCCAAACCACCATTATCCAGAATCAATTTCATGCGATAGTATCCTGTAGTTGTCGCGTTTGGTTGATAGATACCGTCTTTAATGGCACTCGTCTCATCCTGATTACCGGTTGTTACCATATCTCCTGTATATGTCCTCATTAGCGCATCTTTGAAACCACTCATCATACGATATGCACCATTATAAGATACTGTTGCTTTTAAACGCGGGTCACGATTCAAATACATCTTATCACCATCCTCGTAGGTGTACTTGCTTCGTCCGTCACGAATGGCAAAACCGTCAGCCATAGGAAAAGCGTCTACTAATTCCTGTGTAGGAAATCCCGTAAGCTTATTCAAATTATTGAACCGTGAAACACGTGAATTAGGGGAGTAATAGGCATCCAATGCTACACGGTTCTGACTGTCGCCCTGTTCATTTGACAGAAAATCACATAATATTGGTTCTGTGTTCGTAATAGCATCATGCATAAACGCATAATAGAACCGAGGCCACCAGCTTTTTGCCACAGTTGTGTTATCTTTTTGACCGGGGCGTAATTCATACCATGAATTTGCATCATTCAGATCGATAAATTTCTTGACCGCAGCATAAGCTATCTGCCAACGATTCGGATCGTTACTTCCATAAGAGACCAGCAACTCCGGATCATCTTCCCGTTTACAATTCACCAACGGACTGGCCGCATACAGAAGAATACGCGCCTTCAAAGCTAAAGCTGCCATACCGCATGCACGCCCTTCGCTTTTCCCATGAATACCACCTACAGGATTGACAGTTGCCTGACTATAAATATGTCCCGAACGTTCTAAGTAATAGAAAGCACTATCACACTGATCTACCGCATACTGAACACTTTCTCCATAAGTAGATCGAGGCACATCGATCTTGTCGTTCTCAGTATATACCTGATCGCCAATCAAAGGAATTCCGCCATAATGCTTTATCATGATGGCTATATACCATGCACGGAGAAAAAAAGCCTGTCCCTTCCAATATTCAATAGTAGCCTTAGTAAGAAGCTCACCCGGTTTATTAGGGTCCGAACTCAAAATTGATGCTATCTTTCCCTCATTATAATTGTTCATAAAAATATTGATGGCACGCCATTTTTTATACGTATTGACCCATGCGTCGTCTCCGGCATTATTGACATTAACCGTTCCCTGCGCCAAATACATACCCATGCTCAATGCAGCTCCTCTAGCTTCCAGTTCTTTGGCAGGAAAATCAAGACCACATTGCCCGAACCGTTTATAGTTATAGGAATAGCCGATATTACTATAGAAGTCATTGACAACATTAGCCACTTTCGTACTGTCCGAATAAACCTTCTCCTGCGTTTCAGAAACGTCCACTTTCTTATCAAGGTACTCATCACTGCATGCTGCAAAAGCGACAAGTCCGCAAGCAGCAGCTCCCAAAAACTTTGTGATATATTTCAGTCTCATATTATTATTTCTTAAAATGCACATTGAACTCCAAACATATAACTTGCCTGTGTAGGATAAACCGAACTGCTCGTGTTTTCGGGGTCCATACTCAGCTTCGTCAGATTAGAAAAGTTTAGCAGATTATAACCGGTCACATATAGGCGTACCGCTTTTACTATATCTTTTGTAGTCCTCCGTAGCCAATCCTGTGGCAACTGATAGGCGATTTCTGCACTTCTCAGACGAATGTACGAAGCATCCAAATACCAAAAATCAGACAGATGGGTACCATAATTATTATTCTCCCAAGTAGTAATACCTAAACGTGGAAAGCGAGCATCTGTATTTTGCGGAGTCCAGCGCTCAAGCATTAATTCCTGCATATTGTTAACAAAAGGAACAAGATTACCTCCCATATTGGGAATGGCATAATCAAATGCCCCTTGCCACAACATATTAAACGAAAATCCTTTCCAACTACCTCCAAGAGTGATACCATAGGTACAAGTAGGCGTATCAGGCTTAGATATATATGTTTTATCAGCATCACTAATAAAATTGTCCCCGTTCAAATCGGCATAGCGTAAATCACCCGGTTGCAGATTACTAGTCCAAGTAGGAGCCGGAATACCTTCCTTTAACTTACCATTCGCATCAAAATCCTCTTGTTGATAAAAACCAACGCATCTCAGCCCCAGCTTTGTGCCTATACGATGTCCGCTCTGCGCCTGATAAGGATAAGCAGGTGCTTCACTGACGTATACCACCTTGTTTTTAGCATAAGAAAAAGTACCACCCAGATTGTACTTAAATTCACCTATAGAACCACGATAATTCAACTCACCATCAAAACCTGAATTCTCGGATTTACCGATATTGCGTTTGGGAAGTTTTTGCCCGATAATAGAAGATACGTCACCACTGGCAATCAACTGGTCATATCGCTTGTTATGGAAGTAATCGATCGTAAAGCGCAAGCGTCCGTCAAGCATATTCATATCCAATCCGACATCCAATTTACTTTCTTTCTCCCATGTGGCATCGGCATACACCAGATCTCCCTCATAAGTTGTACCTCCCCAAGGATTTTTTTTTGTTTCCCAAATGACATCTGTTGTGTTTTTATCTTTCCCAAAGGAATAGTCACTACCGACTACACCATAAGAAGTACGCAACTTGAACAAATCGAAGAACGGGAAAGCACTCTTGAAGAATGTCTCTTCCGAGAGGTTCCAACCTACTGATAAAGCAGGAAACCAGCCAAATTTCTTCTTTCCCACAAAACGGTCATTACCGTTATAGGCCACATTGAATTCCAACATATAGCGATGTTTGAAATCATAACCCAAACGCCATGTCATACTTTGGTCATTATCCGACAAGTCCTTTTGATTAATGTACGACTGACGACTGATAAGATACAAGGCGTAAAGGTGGTGCGTCGCATTGAAAGTATGGTCATAACTCAATTTTCCCTGATAGGTGACCTTATAATTAAAGGTTGCATCATCTCCCCCCAGTGAATAAGTCGGAAATTTGATAGAGCCTCCTCTACGAGCAATATAAGAGTTATTGTTCGGTTCATACATATAAGCGGGAAGGTCTACACTACGTGTCAATTCTCGTTTTTCATTAAAGTTGCCGGCATACGAAACGGTAGCCATTGCCGATAATCCCTCGGTAATAAAATCCAGTTTTTGTTCCGCGCTCAGCAGCACATTAAAGTTGTTCTTATAATCACGCTTATAACCGCAATTGGCATAACGGGCAATCGGATTTACCGGATTTGAAGTATCCACACCAGGATGAGTGGCATACGAAGGCTTACCATTAGGCAATGTTAATGGCATGGCATAAGCAGTCAACAAGCTATAATTCTTGATCTCATCAAAAAGTGAACCTTTTATTGAACCGGCAGGAGTATTCTGCGTCTCGAAACGTCCGTTTAAGTCTAACCGGATACTTGTAGTCTTAGTAGGTGTGAAATCTAAATTAGAACGGAAATTATAACGCCGGTAATAGTAGTTATTGTCAACATCCTCACCAGGCTGAATAGGTTCATAATGTTTCATCATACCTCCTTGAGTATAATATGTCAATGACGTGAAATATTTCACAAACTTGTTACCTCCACGTATGTCTATGGAAAAACGGGCGGAAGAAGACTGTTTGGCAAGCACAGTGTTTACCCAATCTACATTAGGATGTCCATAAGGATCGAGCCCATTACGGTAGAATTCCAAATCGCTAGGAGAAAACTGGAGAACCGGTTGTTCACTCAGTCCGTATGCATCATTCAACTGTGCTTCATTGTAAAGTGAAGCCGTTGTATAAGCATCCAGCACCGTAGGCATTTTAATGGTGCGGTTAAAACCACCTTCAGCAGTAAAGTTAATGGTAGGCTTGCCTTCCTGTCCGCGAATCGTCTTTATAACCAATACGCCATTGGCACCTTTCAATCCATAAATAGCTGTAGTAGAAGCATCTTTCAAAATCGTAATACTCTCGATTTCATTGGCACTGATTTGCGCCAACTGTTCGTACGAATATTCGATATCATCCACAATTATCAAAGGCTTTTTATCACCATTCAGGGAGTTGGTTCCTCGAATAAAAAAGTCGGCAGCATCGGCTCCCGGTTGACCGCTACGTTGCACGGAGAAGAAACCTGGCAAGCGTCCGGCCAGCACATTGTTAATACTACCTACCGGTACACGTTTAATCTCCTCTGCTTTGATACTGCTTGCAGCACCAGTCATAGTGATACGTCTTTGCTGACCGTAGCCCAAAATCACGACTTCATCCAATCCTTTTGAATCCGGTGTCAAAACCAACTTTAGATAAGAACGACCGCCAATGGGTTCTTCCAAAGTCTGATAACCTACATAAGAAATGCTAAGTTTCCCATTCAAATCTTTCAATTTCAGAACAAAATCACCATTCAGATCTGCAATAGCACCATTTGTTCTATTTCCTATTTCCTGCACGGTAGCGCCCATTAACGGCTCGCCACTCACATCCAAAACTTTGCCTCTTACTACCGTATTCTGGGCGTAGATTGTTGTCCCCATAAAGAGGAACAACAAGAATAGTATGATATTCTTAACTTTCATAAATATTCTGTTTACAAATTAGTAACCCGGATTCTGTACTATATTCGGATTAAATAAAACCTCATTATGATCTATCGGAAGACGGTACATACGGTCATGCCAATAGGGCTGTGCTACTTCCACGTTGTAATCATAGGAAAAAGTACCATCGCTATTTTTAGTTATCTTTACGCCATGCAACGGCTTGGAATAAATGTCTTGAGCAATCTTCCATCTACGGATGTCCCAAAAACGGCTCTCCTCAAAGGCAAACTCACAACGGCGTTCATTACGTATCAATTTAATGAGTTTATCATAACTCATTCCTCTTGACAAGGCATAAGGATTAAGACCTGCGCGCTGACGTACCATTTCAATCGCTTGATATACTAATTCATCATTGATAATGCTTGCCCCTTGCGCTTTATTCAAATATTCAGTCTGTGCTTCAGCATACATCAGTAAAATATCAGCATAACGCACCACGGGCCAAGAAGAGACTAAACCGGAGTGGAAATTTGTTTTACCAAACTGCGTGTCTTCTTCATTCTCAGCTAAATGTCTTTTCAGATAATAACCGGTTTTTGTCCGATTTCCTTCCCGTTTGGGGTCTAAAGAATAATTATCTCTTCCACCTTCAGAAACATCTATATTTGCTTTCAGCCAACGGCTATTGTGATAAAACACAGTTTGTGTAAGACGCGGGTCACGATTTTTATAAGGATCTTGCGGGTTATACTCGCCACTCTCTTTAGCTTCGTCAAGGGATTTCCCGTTCTTCATTGGAAATGCATCTACCAGTTCTTGTGTAGGGCTAGTCTGACCAAGACAGTAACGACCATTACCTGCCCAAGTTCCCATATCTTTGCAGCCCATAGGCGAGTTTTTGTATCCCCAATTATCGCCATAGAGAGCGTTACCATCCTGTCCTTTTTTCATCCACAGAACTTCTCCATTGATCGTTGTACGGCTTAAGCGTGTACGGTCCTTTTCAAGTATGAACTGATTCGTATTGATGATTGTACGACAAATATCCGCCGCTTCTTTCCACCTGTCAGGATCATTTTCGGGATAGCCCAGCCAAGGTTCTGCGGCATTACCGGTACCATTTACCAACGGGCTTGCCGCATAGAGCAACATGCGGGCTTCAACTCCCAAAAGCCCCCATTTTCGTACATGCTTCCAATTACTGTCTATTCCCTCGGCAAAACTATTCTTTTTATCATCAGGCGATTTACGTTCTCCTATATCTGAATGGGGACGTAAATTGTCTTTCACCACATCTATTTCATCCTTAATGTATTGGATACATTCCGCAAAACTGTTTCTTTTCAACGTGCGCAGTTCGGGACTATCCACTGTGAATACCTTATCGTAAATTAAAGGAACTCCCCCGTAAGTACGTACCAGCAGCCAGTAGTAATATGCCCTCAAAGCACGAGCTTCATTTGCGTGATAGGAGGCTTCCTCCAAATCCGACCAAGGCACTTTTTTGTAATTTTGCATGAAAATATTACAATAACGGATAGCCTTGTAAAGCAAAGCCCAACTTTCACCATACTTATCCCCTTTTGCATACTCTAAAGGAAACATGTTAGTAGTCGAATATCCGGAATTTATTATCGTCCAGTTAGCATTGGACCTGTCAGTCGGAATCGCATCGTCCGTTAGCACCTCCATAGGCTGTCCATTGTAGCGGTCCATTCCTGCAGGTATAAACGAGTAAGTAAAGTTCAACCATTGCTTTGCGTTTTCACCAGCATAATCATCCTCGTCCCACACGTAAATATCCGACTGTATTTCAAGCGGTTCGTTTTCCATATCCTCACATGAGGTAAAAAAGAGACCGAACACAGTCAATACACCCATTAAATTATGTATATATCGTTTCATCTTTTATAGTTTTATGCTTATACCAAAGTTTATAGTTCGCGTCATAGGGAAACTGCCTCCCCATATTTCAGGATCAATATCATCGCGTACATCAAAAATCTCAGAAGCCGTCAGCAGATTCATGCCTTGTGCATAGATACGTACAGAAGGAATACCCAACTTACGAGTCAACAACGTAGGTAATGTATAACCGATTTCTACATTTTTCAAGCGGAAATAATCTGCATCATATATCCAAAATGAAGAAGTCTGCCTATTGTTGTTATTACTATCATACCATATACGAGTTTGAGTATTAGTATGATTGTCGGGAGTCCAGCGTCCCAAAACATAAGAAGTGATAGCACCCTCGCCTTTTTTTCCTGAACCGTCCATAAAGTCACCGTTCAAATAGACTTGACGGTTGAGAGTACCTTGCGCAAATACGGAAAAATCGAATCCTTTATAATTAAATCCGACAGAAATTCCATAATATCCCTTAGCTTTCTTTGACCCTAAATTGGTTTGGTCATGAATATCAATAATATGATCCCCGTTCAAATCTTTATAACGAATATCACCCGGCATAATCGTACTCTTCACAGCAGACGTCAAGAAAGCGTCGTGAGCATCAATTTCTTCTTGACTTTGAAAAATTCCATCAGCCACATATCCATAGGTCATTCCTACCGGGTCGCCTAATCGACTCATCCATGGATAAGCCTTCGTAAGTTCCGGTGTATATTCGAATTTAGATTGTTCAAAGCTTAAATTACCATTAATGAAATAATTGAAGTTTCTAATCCGATCTTGCCAAGTAAGCACCACTTCCGTACCTGTATAAGAATATTTCTCACAATTAGTACGTGGATAAACGTTGCCCAGAATCGCTGTTTTGATTTCAGAAGTAGCTACCACATCAGAAAACTTGTTCTGATAATAATCAAATGTAGCGGAAAGGCGATCATTGAAAAATCCCAAATCAATTCCTACATTCAACTTCTTGGCTATTTCCGGATTAAGACGTGAAGGCGTTTTGTTCTCTTCTGTCCATTTATTATCAAAAGGACCTCCATACAGATGCACCTTAAAAGTACTGTACGACTGTTTATATTCAGCATAGTCACACATAGCCTGCCCTGTCACTGCATAAGAGATACGTGGTTTTAATGTACTAAAGATCTTCAAATCTTTCACAAACGACTCATTATGTCCATTCCAGGCGGCTCCCATACCCCAGTAATTACCCCAGCGATTACCTGGAGCTAACCAGTTGTATCCGCCACGAGTGTACACGGCTTCTGCTAAATAGCGGTCGTCATAGTTGTAATTCACTCGACCGGAATAATTAGTATAATTCCGCAAATATCCCTTCTGCACATTTTGATCCTGGATTTGATTCAGGTCGGCCACAAGTAAAGCGGACACTTTATGTTTGCCGAATGAATGGTCATAGCCAGCCATTCCTTTCAAAAAGGTAATACGGTAACGCTGGTCTTTTTTTCCAGAGTTACCCTGATCTTTGTCTTCACCAATTTGCTGGTAAGAACCATCTTCTTTATATATATAAGCCGCAAATTCCTTACTACGAGTAGTAAGATAAGAGGTCGCAGTATAATAAGAACCAGTAGCCTCCAAATAAAGTCCATCAAGCAAAAAATCCATTTTTTGCTTTACCGTAAGGTCAAAAGACATATGACGGCTGTCTTCAAACTGATGACCATTGTCAAATAGCAGACCTTTCAGATTCTGATTCGCCTTCGAGTCTATATACGAACCGTAGGAACCGTCAGGATTATAGACAGGATAAAGATTAGGACGAGTACCAAGTATATTACTATAAAATGACCGGGTTCCTGCTGCAGGTTGATTATAACGCTCTTGGCGTCCGGCCAAATTAATCTGCATAAAAGTAGTTGAAGTTACTTTGACTCCCAGATTGGAACGTACAGAAAACCGGTTAGTCTGCGCATTTGTGTTGTAACTGTTCGCATCATTTGTTTTAAAAAAGCCATTCTCACGATACCAGTCAAGATCAACAAAGTAATTAAAACTATTTGTAGCTCCAGATACATTGAAATTGTAGCGATGCACAGGAGTTGTATTGTTTAGTAACTCATTATACCAATCCACATCAGGATAAAGATAACCATTCTCCTTATTCCGGTACTTTTCTATAATTTCCGGTCTATAAGCATCAATGTAAGCTCCCGGAGAACGGTTATCATTAGCATACCCCTCATTCACTAATGTCATATAATCTACGGTTCCAAGCAAATCCGGCAACTTTAATGCTTGCTGAAAGCCTGTTTCAGCTGCAAATGAAAATCTGGGACGGCCTATGTTGCCTTTCTTCGTAATCACATTGATGACACCTGCTGCAGAACGTTGTCCCAGCATCACGCTAGAAAGTCCATCTTTCAATACCTGTACGCTCTCTACTTGATCTGGGTCCATAGTGTAGAAGTCACGTTCAATTCCATCCACTAAAAACAGAGTTGTACGCGAATTGCGTACTTTCCAACCGTAAGAAGCCGGCATATCCCCCCCTTGGCGATAAATGTTCAAACCCGGCATACGCCCTTGTATAGCACCCAAAAAGTTATATGTAGGGGTAGATGTAACGGCTGTTCCATCTACAAAACCGATTGTTTCAACTAAATCTCCTTTCTTAGAGGTCCCTCGTAAGCGATCGGTCACCTTCTCTTTATCTTCCGGACCAGACATTGCACGCATAGCCATCTGAACGATGAAACGCCCCTTTTTCTTGTAATACGTCTCCTGAGAGTAGAATTCAGGATGAGAGAAACTAAGTTTCGTTCCCTCTGTAATCGGCAAATCAAAATAGCCGTTCGCGTCCGTTAGTGCTTGCTTTTCAGTCCCAGGCACTTGGACTACCACCCCTGACAAGGGTTTTCCATTAGCATCGGCAACCATACCTCGCATATTGTGAATCTGCTGTGCACACACAGTAGAAGAAATAAGCAGGACACTTACCATACAACATTCTAAAATCTTTTTCTTCATTGTACAAGATTGATGTTAAACATATTAATTAATACTAAACTTAAATTGATTCTATAAAATCAAAAATATATAAATCAACTCATTGTCCAAAAACATCATTACTCCTCCTTTTATAAAAGATTCTCTGTCACATAAAAAGACAAAATCAAAGCAAGGCTTTTCCTAGAATTATCAGTTTTCATGATTTCAACTTGCCATTAAAGGCAATCAAATGCACATCCTAATATAATTACGCATAATTTTTCGTCCTGTAAAAAGATGATTTTCTACTGTGCTCATACTTAACTGTAGTTCCTCTGAAATTTCATATATATTTTTTTCTTCAAACCGACTCATAGAGTAGACCTTTTTACGTTGTTGTGAAAATGTGTTTAACTTCATTCTTTCTATAGTGAGTAAATCTTTAGCAATGATTTCTTTTTCAGGTTCACAAGTAGATTCAATACCATTTTCATAGGCGTACGATACCATTTCCTGTTTTCTATAATAACAGCGTAAATAGTCTATCACAATATTACGTGTTATAGTGAAAAGAAAAGACCGAATGGTAGACTTTTGAAGCATCTTGTCATAATCTAACAAATGTACAAAAACGTCTTGCACTAGATCTTCAGCATCATGTTTACATTTTATACGGCATATAATATACCGGAATATCACTGAGTAATATTCCTTATATATCTCTTCAATAATCAAACATGCTTCCATTTCTATGTTTTTCATAAAATTATTAATTAGTCACTGCAAATATGAGTTATCAGATTAAAAAATATAAGGACGTTTTGATGCAAATAATAGGATATTCTTATTCATGAGCAAAATCATACTATATATCATAGCCATTGACCTCTATATCTCTTATATTTTTTCTGTGCACTTCGTGTTACAAGAACAAAATGGATAGCCCCCACTAGGTTTTAATTTGAAATTCATTTGTTGTGATGAATCCGTTAGAAAACTAGCATATTTACCCTAAGTCGAGGTCTCCACATTCGCGTCATCTGTATATACAGTTGCTAAATAAATTTTATCCGGTTCTAAAAAATCTAACGTAATCACTTCGTCCGAACCATTATTATTCGTTATACCGCCAACAAACCAATCATCCTTTTCCCGCCGTGCCATAAGAATGTGTTTGCCCAGTTCTCCAAAAAGCACAGATGAGTCGTTTTCATTATATAAACATATGGGCTGATATCTAATAGACACCAGCCCATATTTATGAAATAACCAATACTTTTATCTTGGATACATTAATGTACCATATCCTAACAAGTCAAAAGCGCCCCCACCATTTCCTGTTTGCGCTCCTACTTCCGGACGCATCTGGTTTACACCCATCAATGTATATTGGAGCCATTGAGGTTCCACATTTTTAACTCTCGCATAATGCCAATAAAGTACCTCATACATCGGACGGGTCGATCCTCTGTCTGAACTAATTTCAGTATGTAACCCGTGAAAGCCATTATATTCCACAAAAGGAACATCCAACATCGCCACGTTATATTTGGCTACATATTCTGATGCTTTCAAAATAACATTATTATTATAACCAAAGAAATCATCTCCTTGATTATAAGTCATTTGAGCTATAATTCCTAACAGTCCTATCACTAATGTTGAGTGTCCTTGGTCACGCCCGCTTTCTTGAATCTGTGCCAACCCCGCATTATCACCGTCAAAGACATGAACTATTGTCCTCTTCAAACAGCCATTACCGTCACCATTTAATAAGTAGTCAACAGCTTCATTATATATGTCACGACGATCTGACAAAATACCGATTGACAACATAGATGCTAAATTTGCCAATCCCCAGTTTGCCCAATAATTCAAAACAGGCGCTCCATGATGTCTTACAATAAAATCATGGTTAGCAACATAAAAAACATCTACCATCCACTGCTGATATGCCTTAAATTTATCACTCTCCCAATTAGAGTAATCACGCATTAATTCTCCAGCGTTTGCAAACTGATAACCATATAATCCGGCAGCCAACGACATATTGGAGTCACCATTAATAGATTTACAAGTTGCAGCCCACGCATTTAGAATATTAATAGAGGCTTGTGCATATTTTACATCACCAGTAATCTTCCAGGCTAAAGCATAATGATACGCCGCATGAGCCTGATTAGCGGCATTATTATAGTTATCATGCTCTTCTTCCCATATAGTTCCCCCACCCCTGATAATCTTTACTGTAGGATTAGGAGCCACAGTAGTATTAGGAAGGTTATTCTCATCAGCAACTATTGTTACCGAAGCAGGTGCCTGGAAATGATTGTTTTCGAGCAATTTATTCCAACCATCAATCCAAGGAGATTCGCCGTTTGCCACCTTGGCTTTTGCACGTAAAAGGTCTTCAGCACTATGCAATCCGCCTGGGTGAACCATTGGTTCACTTTCATCTTTTATTATAATATTGTGAGGAATATCCTCTTCACCGTTATCGGTCACCCAATCTCTTTCTATCGGATCAATATCATCACCACAAGCCACTGACAATGACAAGAAGCTTATGAACATCAAATAATATATTTTTTTCATATTTTACTCGTTTTATAAATCAAAACTATTGTACATCACCTACATAAACCAATTTGAATTCTGTGACCTTAAAGCATGAAGTATAAGGCAAATTAGCTGTAAAGCCAAGGCATATTTCTGTTGTCTCAGACAAATTGAAAGGAATAGATTCTTCTGCAAGAGGGGCATTCTTACTATGATCTTTGAACTTCCAAAACACATCCCCATTTGCTTCAGACAACTGGTCTGGATTAGGCAACTCAGCCATGTTTTTAACAATCGCAACATAAGGATTACCAGTTTTCAGGACTACTTCTCCATATGTAACTTTCAACATATAAGAGCCTTTCGGCAAAGTAATGTTCTGATACATCTTACCATTCGTTACTGTTTTTGTAGCCGCAACTGCATTGTTGTTCCAACCTGCCTGTATAATCAAGACTTGCGCATCCGTATTCAATCCTCCGACAGGCACTGAACAGTACTGCCCATTCTGTTTGTTAAACATATTCTGCGCAGCTTCATTCACAGTCCAACCAGCTGGTACAGCCCAAGAATTTTCAGTACCGCCTTGTCCTTCTTTAAACTCATTCGGAGTAAAAGGAGCCTTATAGTTCTTCAAAACATAGCTTGAGATATCCGTATTATCTTCCAGCACTTTCAGTTCATCCGCAGAGGTAGAGGAAAGTCCGTCTTTCGTCACAGTTATCGCACCACCAGCAAAACCATCCGGAACTACCGCTATTATCTCACTATTTGCACAAGATTCAATGGAAACAGCATTCAAATCACCGAATTTCACTGTAACAGCATTTGCATCAGTACCGAAGCCTGTACCGGAAATTGTCACTTTATCCCCAGCAAATGCAAAACTTTCACTCAATACATTATCTGATTTCACAGTAGTAACGGTCGGCTTCTCCAACAAGGTAATCTTCAACACATTCTTTGCTTCCTTTCCCTGAATCCGTACTTTAAGATCAAATTCCCCAAACACGGTAGTTTCCGATACAATTGCCTTTATTTCCTCATCCATACATGAAGTTATAGTGAAAGGTACTTCCTCTCCGTCTATCATGCAATACAACTGCACATCCTCTGTCACTGTACCAAAATTCTTTCCAATAATTGTAACTTCCGCATTACCTGTTACTCTTGCCGGTGATATTCCCATCATTTCAGGATTGGGAATAACCGTAAAAAGTCGATCGGACGTTACAATCCTCATCTTGTTCGCTTCGATAGTTAATGCACCACTAGCTGCATTTTCCGGGACCTTGACCACCAATTTGGTATCTTCACAAGTAAGCAGTTCCGCAGATTCTTCCATACCTGTAAAAAACACTTTTACCAACTCTTTCGCAGCTCCGAAGTTTGCTCCTTCAATAGTAACTTCTGCTCCCGCATAGCCACGTTGGGGGGATATACTGGAAACCGACAACACAGGGTCTTCATTTGTAAGCCGTACAATTTCCGCATCGTCATCACAAGCAACTGTCAGCAATGTAAACAACAATGGAAATATTAAATATATCTTTCTCATCTGTTTTTTTAATTTTTTAGATTATGATTCATAACAATTCTAATCTCAGTTCTGTCGCTCTAAACCAGCCGTTAGCGGTCATAGAGCATACAAACCCAAGGGCAACCTCCGTACTTTCCTCGGTCAGTTCAAACTCAATCTGTACAGAAGAGGATGTTTTATTCTCTCCCACAAACAAATAAAGTCCTTTCACCAGTTCATTATCCTCAATATCAGTAATATCAGGTAATTCATTACCTTCAGCAACTGTAATATAGAGTGTACTAGTCTTCACACCATATTCTTTCAAATTTACTGTCAGGCGATATTTCCCTTTTGGCAACGTTGTTGTCTGATAAAGTTTACCATTCGTAAAGTTGTTTGCTCCCCATCCGGCCTGTAAAAGCAGATTGTCATTGTTCAAGCCGGCTACTTTCTCTGAAGCACCACCATTTTGCATACTGCGTGCAGCATCGTTTACGATCCAATCAGCCGGAAGATAAGTTCCGGGAGAAGTACCCAGTTGCGCATCCGTCATGTTAGGATCTATCTTGAACGGCTGTCTGTAGTTCTTCAAATAAGCAACCGTAACATCTCCTTTGGCAAACGGATTCAAAGCTGCCCCTGCCACTACTTCAAAACCATTCACGACAATAACGACCTCTCCCGTAGGAAAATTTTCAGGAGCAACCGTTTGAATTTCTGTTTCAGACCACTTGGTCACTTCTGCATTAACACCACCGAACTTCACGAGAACATCTTCTTTTGCCGTACCAAAACCCGTACCTTTGATTGTCACCGTTTCTCCCGGCCTGATAATAGTAGAACCACTCTGCGTCACCATTTCCGAAACAACAGGCGACGGCCATATCTCATAATTTCCCACTGTTACCGAATTAGTCCATACCTGCAAGGTAATGTCACCACTCATCGCCTCTTCAGGCACTTCCACTACCACACAATTATTATTGCAGGACAGTACATTATCCGCAAGTATTCCTCCAAAAGAAACTTTAACCGCTTCCGCACGATCACCGAAATTATGCCCCAATATTGCCACACGCGACTTTACATAGCCTTCTGCAGGCGAATAGCCCGACACTTCGGGCGCAGGATATACATACTGTTTGATATTACTGTCCTTTTCGCAGCTAATAAAGACTACTGTTCCTAAAGCCAGCAGGCAGCAACTTATGATTTTTATAAATAAACGCTTCATAATCTTATCCTTTTTAAATAATTAATCAATATCCCGGATTCTGTTTCAAATTCGGATTCAAATCAATCTGTCTCTGAGGTATAGGCCACAAATAATGTTTCTTCATGAAAGAATGGTTGGCAGAGCTACTGATTACCACACAATTCAATAGTCCGTCTCCTGTCTGCACTTTTTCTTCCCCCCAGACAAAAGTATTCGCAGCATAACGCCCTGTGGGAGTACCGTCCGCTGATTTAAAATCAGTCACATAACCGTCACCACCGACAACCATACCACAACGTGAAGCATTCAATGCTTCTTCTGCAATTCCCCATCGTTTCAAATCATCAATACGCGCACCCTCCATATAAAGTTCTACTGCACGTTCACGACGGATCTCTTCCAGCATATCCAGCTCATTATCTTCAACCAACTTGTTGGTCAAAGCAGCCACACCCGCACGGGCACGTAATTCGTTGATTCCGGTTAACTGTGCATCGGTGACCTTACCATGACGTTCATAACAAGCTTCCGCATAATTCAGATACACCTCTGCCAGACGTAATACCGGATAATTGGCTGATTCATCATTTGCCTTACGGTAAGTCGGATAATTGTAAGCCTTGAATTTTGCACAGTCATAACCGGCCAGCCCTTTGTCCAATGTCACCGAACCCGGTGCAGGCTCCGTCCCACCATTAATATAATTCATCAGACGATAATCACGGTTCTTAAATTCATCACCGGTTTTATGATATCCCTGAAACAGGTCAGATTTATCAATAGGTTTACCGTCCGTACAAAGGAACATATCAATCAACTTACGGCTCGGAATCATTGACATAACAGTATGACTCAAATTAACCCCGCCTGTCCTCAGATTAATATCATAAACACCATAGAGAATAAATTCCTTATTGCTGCTTTTAGTCAGTCCCGCCGGATTACTTCCCGCATCTTCCAAATTAAACAAATACAAGTTGCTTTGATTCTTTATCTTCTCATTACTGTTATAATTCCAAATTTGATATCCGCCTCTCTTTATCACATCCTCACATAAGGTAATAGCCTCATCCAGGAATTCATTCACTTGATTGCTGGCAGGGCTGGCAGATCCCGAAAAATCGGTTGATGTTCCGTTATATTTTCTCCAAGTCGCTTCATAGAGCAGCACACGCGCCTTAAAAGCTTCGGCAGCCCATCTGCTGACACGTCCCTTATCAGCATCCGAAATATTCTGTTCGATAGGAAGGGCAGCTATCGCATACGTCAAGTCCGAAAGGATCAAATCTACAACCTCGTAGCGGCTGTTTCTGAAAGACTTCAGTTCCGGAGAATCTGTATCCATCACAGAAGTAACCACAGGCACACCTCCAAAAGCCTTCAACAACGTAAAATAATTATAGGCACGAAAAAAATAAGCTTCTGCCAGATAGGGTGCTATCTCCGACTGACTGCCCGGATAACCTTTTGCTTTCTCAAACAAAATATTTACAGTACGTATATAGCTATAGCATCTGTCCCAACGGTCATCTGACAACGGAACAGTAATCGTTCCACGTCCTACATCGGATGAACCCAGAAAATTGGAAGCCAAATCCGAAGAGGAATCCATAAAATTGTAAATAGAGTATTTTCCATACGGTGTGCGCCATCCTAAAAGCTGACCATAAAAACCGGTGGCATATTCTTTAAAATCCGATGCTTTCTTAAAATACACCACATCCGTTCGTTGATCCTGAGGTTCGAGATCCAGAAATATGTCAGAACAGCTTGACAGACTAAGTAGCAAACTGGAAAAAATAGTAATATATAATTTTCTCATATCAATCAAATTTACAAAAGTTATACAATCAGAAACCAACATTTATACCGAATGACCATGTTCTGGAGAACGGATAACCTGTGTTCTGCGACATCTCTCCCATTTCCGGATCAAATCCATCTTTGATGCTCGTTGCCTCCCACAAGTCATTGCCGGAGAAATAAACACGGACTTTTTCAAGTTTCGCCTTTCTCGTCCATACTTGTGGCAAAGTGTAGCCGACAACTAATGATTTCAAGCGAACATACCGGTTGTTTTGCAGCATGAAGTCATTGTTCACATAATTCCATGCTGAACGTCCTCCATAAACTGTCAGACGCGGAAACTCAGCATTCGGGTTATCCTCCGTCCAGGTCTTTCCCATAAATTTGTAATTTTGGTTAGTATACGTAGCAGCAAACGGATAAGCCATCCAGCCCTGTCTCATAATCAGTTGTTTTCCAACTCCCTGAAATAAGGCGTTAAAGTCAAATCCTTTCCACGAACCGCCAAGCGTAATACCGAATAGATAATGGGCATTTCCATCTCCCATATAAATCAAGTCACTGGAAGCACCACCATCGGCAGAAATGGAACGGTCTCCGCTTAAATCCAGGCGTTTGATATCACCCGGGCGAAGTTCAGTACTGCCACCTGCCGGCAAAGCAGCCAATGCCCCTGTACCACCGTATTTCGCATAATAAGCGTTTACCTCTTCCTGCGACTGGAAATAACCGTCCGTCTTATACAAGAAGTAAGCATTCAGCGGATAACCATTCAATGTCTTATTCTTTCCGGCAACAATCGTATTTGCTCCCTCCAGTTCCATTAACTTGCTGCGTGTATCACTTACATTCGCTGTAACATAATATGAAAAATCTTTTATATGATCACGCCATGTCAACGAAACTTCCCATCCTCTTACACGCAAATGACCGCTGTTCGTTTTAGGCGCCCGGCCTCCCAAGAGGGCAGGATATGAAATTTCGGACAACATGCCTTTATTCTCTTTTATAAAATAGTCCCAATTGAACACCAGTCGGTTATTCAGAAAATTAAGGTCAACGCCAATATTCTTCTGTTCTACGCGTTCCCATGTTCTTGTCAGGCTGATCAAACCGGAATTGTTCAATGAGGTGGATATTTGGGTCCCGGCAGGAGAGCCCAATATCGTAGTTCCCTGATTAATAGTTGATACGTAATCATAATTACCCAGTCCGGCGTCATTTCCGGAACTACCATAACTCAAACGTACTTTACCAAAGTCCAGACCAAAAAGTGAGGATACAGGTTTTATAAAATTCTCTTGTGTAAATACCCAACCTAAAGAGAAGGAACCATAATTCTGGAAACGATAGCCGTCAGCGAATTTGGAATTACCATCACGACGTCCCATCAACTCAATCAGGTATTTTTCCGCATAATCATAGTTCACTTTCGCAATATAAGAATAAGTGCCGTTCTGAAACTTTCCGCCACTATTTCCCTGTAGTGTACCATCAGCCAGATTCAAGTCATATACTCCGTCATTCTCAAAGTCCTTGCGTCCGGCGGCCAGTTTCTTCACCTGTTTCTTTTCCGCATTGATACCCATAAGAGCGGATATGTTATGCACGTCAGCAAATGTCTTGTTATACTTCAACAGAGCAGAATAATATTGATAGAAATAATTCTCGGCAGCAGTCATGTATCCCGGATTATTATGAGCCAGATTTGAAGGGTCTGTAGTATTCAATGTGGTTACCGTGGAGTTGACCAATTGTTGGGCCGGATTCCCGAACCAGTCATAAGTCTGCACCGGAGTCCCCCAACGCTCACGTCTGAATTCTTCATTCTGAAAAGAAGCCATACCTTCAAAGCTGATACCGTTCCAGATATCAACGATTGCCTTCATATCTATGCGGGTCGTCAATGACTTCTTGATGTCACGTCCGCCGTCACTTGTTGCGGCAACTGACTGGCGGTCGCCTACATTGCCAAAATTGGCATACCATTGTCCGTAAGGATTCTTTGCTGGGAAAAAAGGCATGTCATTCCCATACAATGTATAATCCAATCCGACCGAAGGAGACTCCGTATCCGTATTTACCAGACTCGCACCTGTCTCCAACCGTATCCATTCCGCCAACTGATAACCATAGTTCAGACGCAAGTTTATCTGTTTCTGCCCATCATAAGCCGTAGCCAGATTGCCTTGATTATCGGCATAAGCAGCCGAAATACGGAAATCGGACTTATCCGTGGCACCGGAAATGCTCAGATTGTGCTGATAGGAAAAACGGGTGGCAAACATTTCCTCCAAGCGGTTGGCATTGCCGATAAATATATCTCCATAAAATCGGGTAGGATACATTCCTTCAATCCCCTGAGCCATCCTCTCCATGTTTTCTTGCGAAACCCACGCCCACCAGTCGGGCACTTTTTCTTCCTTATTGGCTGCCAGCCACATTTGGGCATATTCCGACATGGAAGGTGAAAATCCCGTGATACCATTGGTATTGAAACGCATGTTGAAATTATAGTCGACACTCACTTTTCCCTTACCTTTTTTGGTAGTAACCAGAATTACACCATTGGCGGCTTTCGCACCATAGATAGAGGCGGCACCATCTTTCAATACACTGATGTTTTCGATGTCATCCGAGTTCATATTCTGAAAGGAATACCCGTTCAAAGCAGGCACCCCGTCGATAATCACCAATGGGTCACCACCATTGACGGATGTGGCACCACGAATCTGGAATTTCAAGTCTTCATTTCCCGGACGAGCGGATGAACGTGTCACTGCCAGTCCTGGTGTCTGTCCTTGCAAAGCCAGCCCCACATTGGTTACCGCACGACTTTCTAAAGCCTTACCGCTCACTTGCTCGATAGAACCGGTCAGTGTAGCTTTCTTTTGGGTTCCGTAACCTACAACGACTACTTCTTCCAATGCATTATTATCTTCTTTCAAAGTTATCCTTATTTCCGGACTATTGCCAATAGCCACTATCTGATCCACATATCCGATATAGGTAATCTTCAATTGCTTTGCTCTATCAGATACTCTCAAAGTGAATTTTCCATTAAGATCCGTAATCACCCCTTCTTGCGAACCCACGACAACAACGTTACAACCAATCAACGGCTCACCGTTCTGGTCTGTAACCATCCCTTTAATTGTTCTCACCGTTTGAGTGACAATCAAGTTCTCTTCTACCCCGGTATTCGCCCTTAGCAAAATGCCCGATGAGCCACCCACTAGCATAGCAATAGCTATGGCAACTCCTTTGTTTGATAAAAAACTGGATTTTATTCCCATAATATTAAATAAAAAAATTAAAGTTAATCTATTCATTACTCTAGTTTACTAACTGCCGTTTTATGTAAGAACGTACTTTCTTGCGTGTCAGTATCTTTACACTTATAAAAATTGACTTACCGAAGTGTTACATTCTTTGCAAACTTTCCGACTTTTATATTGGCGTCTTCCAGCGTTCCGATCTGTTTTCCGTTAATCATTATATTCTCAAAAGTGATCTTCTCTATACAACGGTTTTCACTATATCCTTCAATTACCGAAGGATTTTCTCCATATCCTGTATAATATATATTTTTGACATTAATATTTTTAATGCCTCCTCCAGGCGACACGCTATATTTAGGGTTATACAATACCCTGAAATTAAAAAGCTGACCTTCTTCAATATTATCAATCCATATATTTTCGAAGTTTACATCCTGAACCACATTATCATCGGCTACATTAATAGAAAGACAGCCCTGATATAATCTGTCATCCTCATCATGTTGCAGTATATTTATATTTGAGAAAGTAATATCCTCCAATATGTTTCCTTTGCCATGCCCGCCTATATTTACCGGATGTGCCACATCAGCCCATAAAGTAGCATCAGATACCTTTATATTTTTTACATTCCCGTAATATGTCCAGCGATGCGCATATAGAGCTATACAATCATCCGAATTTCGCATAAATACATCTTTAATCTCCACATTTCTACAGCTCATAAGATCGATACCATCGCTCCAGCCTTTACAACTGAACGCTTTCAGGTTACTAATTTTCAGTCCATCGACTTCTCCTCCCAATACAGTATAATGGTCGGGATTGATAACTGTTATGCCATTTATTTCTATATTCTTACTATGCGTAATCTCAAACCCACGTGCCGGATTATCAATATATCCCCTACCTATAAATCTTACATTCTCAACATTATTACAGATAAACTTTCCATTTACAACTGCTCCGGGAGCCAAATAAACAGTAGTATTGGAAGATATGGTGAATGCATTTCCCGGCAAATCTTTGGGGCGATGGAATCCGGGAGCAAAATATACCACATCAGGGTCATTTGGATTGGGTATTTCCGTTTCTGGTTCGTTAGCAAATATATGCAGGTTTCTTACTCTATCTTCATTAATCTCAAGCGAGAATTTTCCGGGTTTATCCAAAGAAAAATAAATCATATTTCCATGCACAGTATGCTCAATACCTTTTGATAAAGGACGTATTTTCACTTTATGAATCATCTGATTATTGGGTCTTACCCGAAGCTCTACCCTGCCAGAAAAATCAAATTGAACCATAGATGCCGGTTGTGGATTATCCATATCTACCATCACACAATATTCATATAGGTCCTGCCATTCTTCTCCAGGCAAACGTACTGAAACCGTAAAATCATCATTATGTTTGCTATAGATTAACTCTTTTGGGGTAGAGTAAATATTCAACGTTTGAGCTACTAATGAAAAAAGTCCAAACCATATCAAAAACTGTAAGCAGATAATTCTTCTCATCTAATTTTTATTTTAAGAAATTCGTGGAAGCAAAAATGGTAATTTTAGATGTAATTCCCGATTCGTATTGGAGCAAAAAGTAGCATATTTCATACCATGGCATTTTATTGTTCAAATTATACCATAAAATGTTTTTATCTGGCACTATATCTCTTTATATTATGAATCAAATAATCATGGACAACTTTAACTGGCTCTTTAAAAGATTAAAATTCGCTATTACGGATAGTTGCATACACCCCGTAGACTCCTTGTCAATATCATACAAAGGACGTAAAGAATATATTTTCCCGTCATTTTCCAACTGAAACAAACCTTCCTACAAATTCAACACCTTTAATTTGTTTAATATATCTTCCTCCATTCTTCCCTTGAGTATAATTTCAGAATTGCTCTCAAAAGCTAGCAGCAACGGACCATAAAAAATGGCAAACATATTTATATTATCAATCATTGGTTTGAGATGGAAATTACAATTGAAAACAACTTTTACGACATCCTTATCATGCCATAATCTATTAATCGTGAAATAAGATTGTGGAATAAAAGATTTAATCGACACCTTTTCTTCATTAACATAAACATCTGTACCTTCTGCCCAAGATGGTATAAAAAGATTCAAAGAAAATCTACATTCCATTGGAAATGAGACTATAAATTGAGTATTCAGCTTGGCAAAAGCCTCAATTCCGGTCCCGCTGCAACAAGCAATATCCCAAAAGTTAATGGCCGCATCCTTATACTTTTTTCTATTGTTGTTGAATAACCTTCAGCAAAACCATTGACAGGCGCCCAAACATGCCCAAACTCTCTTTCCAATGTATCGAAAGCATCCGCAGGAAATGCACTTAAATAACCATTACCATGCTTTTGTTGGCATTTATACAATATTTGAGGATATTCCCAACCTTCCAGTGGCTTAGCATCTGAAAGTAATTGAGCAGTTATTTTAAAATTATGCAGTAACCTGTCCGGTTCTAAAGAACTTACGAACTCCGAATTCAGTTCTTCCTTACTTTTAATCCATGAAGGTTTTAATACAACTTCCTCATTGGCAAAATCAAATACCATATCCGTACCGGAATAATGATTTATGTTTTGGCTATATAAGTCAAAAACATGTAGAGATACTATGAAAACAAAAATATTTTTCCACATACTGCAACTACTAATTTACATTGATATTGAAAAGTCTAAAAAACTTTGATACAAAGATAGAAACATAGCTCTTTACTGTATAGGTTGTTTTAAATCAAATGCTGATACGTTCCCCAAAACTAAGTTTACCTATAAGAGATTATTTACTACATTTTATAGGTTAATTTGAACCGTATTTTTTTAAACAATGCAACGTAAAAGGATAATTCCTGTGTCTTTTTAACTCAATCACTCTCAAATATATTTTCGTTCTTTGCAAAGTCATGATTTAAAATAGAATAATCGCATATAAAATCTAAAACAAAATAGTTATGAGAACGATAAACTGTGCATTTCTTTTTATGTTTGTATTTTCAATGCTAAACGCCCAAAATCCTAAGGTAGAACCAATAGAAACGGGTATTTATCAGGCCTCGTGGGAATCTTTGAAACAGTACGGAGAAGCCCCAGAATGGTTTCAGAATGCAAAGTTCGGTATTTGGGCTCATTGGGGACCTCAATGTGAACCTGAAGATGGTGACTGGTATGCACGCTGCATGTATTATCCCGGACAAAGACAATATAAAACACATATCTCGAAGTATGGTAATCCTCGTGATTTCGGCTTCAAAGATGTGATTAATATCTGGAAAGCCGATAAATGGGATCCGGAAAGATTGGTTGCTCTTTACAAAAAGGTCGGAGCGCAGTACTTCGTGGCATTGGCCAATCATCATGACAATATGGATTTATGGGATAGTAAATATCAGCCATGGAATTCAGTGAATATGGGACCGAAAAAAGATTTATTGGCCGGATGGGCTAAAGCTGCTAAAAACAATGGTCTGCCCTTTGGTATCAGTATCCATGCTTCGCATGCGTGGACCTGGTATGAAGGATCTCAGGACTTTGACGGGAACCTGACTTGTAAAGATGGTGTCGGAAAATGGTGGGAAGGCTATGATCCACAAGATTTATATGCTCAAAATCATCCTCGAAGTGTAGGAAGTAATAATATCAGCAATATTCATAAACAGTGGAATTGGGGAAACGGGGCATCTCAGCCTTCGGAAGAATATTGCAATAATATTTATAACCGAACCATAGATGCTATTAACAAATATAATCCGGATTTGATCTATTTTGATGATACGGTACTCCCTTTTTATCCGATAAATAATGTAGGACCTCGTATTGCAGCACATGCATACAATAAGAGTTTGAAAGAAAATGGCAGTCAGAAAACTGTGATCTTGGGTAAAGTTCTGAATGAAGCTCAGAAAGAGTGTATGGTTTGGGATATTGAGCGTGGTATTCCCGACAGAATACAGGAAAAGCCTTGGCAAACATGTACATGTATTGGAACTTGGCATTACGAAAGATCATTTTATGACAATAATCGGTATAAATCAGCAAAGACCGTGATTCACATGCTTATTGATATCATAAGTAAGAATGGGAATCTACTGTTAAGCGTGCCTATGAGAGGTGACGGGACAATAGACGATAAGGAAGAGGCTATCCTTAAGACAATTTCAGACTGGATGGACATAAACAAAGAAAGTATTTACGACACGCGACCCTGGAAAGTATTTGGAGAAGGTCCTACAGCAGACCAAATAAACCCGATGAAAGGACCGGGATTTAACGAAAACATTAAGTATTCAAACAAAGACATCCGGTATGTAATAAAAGGAAATACTCTGTATGCAACAGTATTGGGATGCCCTGATAATGAAAATATAACATTTAAGAGTTTAGCAAATTCGACAACCAATTATACCGGGAAAGTAAAAACAGTTGAATTACTAGGATATGGAAAATTAGACATCATTAGCTGTAATAATGAAGGATTAACGATAAAACTTCCGGCTAAAAAAACGAATAATATTGCTCTTGTTTTCAAAATATCTTTTAATTAAGTGAAGAGTGACAGATAGACAACTCTGTAGTTTGCTAAAAATGATTAAACAAGAAGGTTTTTAGACAAAAGATTTGTATTGTTGCCGGAAAATTGTTGTAACAGGAAGGCACATTGGAATATTGAATCTACTATAAAAATCATATTAGTTTTTTATGAAAGAAGATTCTTACCATAAATCATCTTTTATATATTTGAAATAAATAATTGTTATATAAATAATTTTATGAATAGAAAAACCTTATTCTGCAACATTCTAACAATAATGCTGTATTTATTGACAGCGGTATCTCTCCATGCACAAAACTGCATCGTCCACGCATACACACCATTCACCATCCCAACCACGGGACCGGGCGGAGTGGCCTACCCTTCACATGTAAGAAATGATGCCATATCCACACGATTTGACGTGAAAGTCGCAAATGTTAATGTGCCTGCTATCCGTTACGACAACAATGTCAACGGAAATCAAGGGCATAATATGGATGTTGCCCGTTTTGCCTCAAATAGCTTGACGCCTAAAATTGAAATTAATATCATGGGAGACACTGAAATCAACAGCGTTACCATCCACCCAGTGCGTTTTTATCCGCAAAAGGCACTCACAATCAGTGCCGACAGAAGAACACTCACATTCGAAATGGTACAAAATCTACCATATGCCATAGTCATCATCAATGGCGATGATCCACAAGATGCCTCAACGAGCAATCCGCAACTTACGCTTATAAACGACCCTTTGGAAGATGTAGCACAGAAGCCCTCTCTTTCCGCATCTAATGTACTTAACTTCAAAACGTTCTCAGAAAACTATCTGCGTGAACATCCAATTACCGACTCAATCGGACAGACTTGCCGTCCTGCCGGCAGTGTTACAGACGCCAGTCTAAATGACGGAAAGTTATTAACTTGGAACCACGAAGCCGGCCAATTCGTCCCGTATACAAGTAAAATTGTCGCGTTCCCCAATTTGAGAACAAGAGACAGAAACGACCTTTCCGATGCATTACAAGCGGCTTTGGAGAAGATTAGAAACACACCCGAACTCAATACATTGTATATCCCTGCCGGTGTCTACCTTTGGTCGGGTCTTAAGATACATAACTGGAACGGAGACATAAACAATGGCGGAAAACCTCTTTTCGTCTATACCGATGAAAACGCACTCATGATAAACCGTCAAAAAGAGTGTAGAGAAGCTATCGAACCTGCAATTTACATTGCGTATTCCAGCTTTATAACAATTTCCGGTCGTGGCATACATGATGGACAGGGCTGTCTCTCTTTCTCAACCGACAGGAAAGATGCAAAAAATACTCCGCACCAAGGTGGTGTTGTATTAAAAAAATCTAAGAACCTCACATTCAACGACACATACATGCGCGACGCGCAACAGTGGAATTGGGAAACACATGATGTTGTGGACATCAACCTAAATAACATCAAAGGGCTTTCTCCATACAACCATGGTTGGATTGACGGGCTCAATCTTTCAAGCGGTAAGAACATAACAGTCAACGGTTCCATAACCTTAGGAAATGATGATGTGTTCGCCACAGGTCATTATAATCCTTCGGACGAATTTCCGAGACGTACCTACACTGAGAACAAATCCATAAACCTGACAAACACAGATGCGAATCCGGCCGAGATACGCAATACATTCGCAGCAGCGGGCGTCTACAACAAGGATCGTCTTAACTGGAGCAACTCCGACACTGAAAACATCCGTGTTAGCAATGCCATCGGATGGACACGCCTGGCTCACTGTATCCGTGCAGGAATTAATACTAAGATAAACAATCCTGAAACCGATATGTGCGGCAGGCTACTAAAGGGGTTTTACTTTGATAATTTTCATGCCATAGTAGGCAGGAATGGCAACGGTGACATTCGATTCCTAAACTACAACAGTTCTACTTCTTGGCCTATGTATGAAAAGATCGAAATTAAAAACAGTTCGTTTTGGAAACCCGGGAATAAATGGGCGCTTATCCAAACTACAGTAGACAGCAAAGAAATGATACAGAATTTCGTGATGCGAAATCTCTATTTTGTAAAGCCAATAGCAAATCCCACTGCCACATTTTCCGGAATCATGGACTTGACGTTGAAGAAACTTTATATAGGCGGACAAAGAATACGACCTAGCTACCCATAGGTTTACCCGACATTCTTGAAACTATACTTCCATAAGAGTCAGAAATACTTCTCCGACCGGAAAACATAAAGAAACTGAAACTGTCAATATCGGGATGTTTGACGACAGCGGTAAGCCCACCAATTCATTTAATGCCTTTAAAAGATAATATTATTGGATCATTTTTTATATCTTTACCCCGAATCCAAAATTATTTATACCTGAAAAGTAAAAATGAACATGAAACACCAAAAACAGTTGATAACTGTACTTTTGATGGGAGCCGCTTGCAGCCTGCAAGCGCAGCGCAGCGAGACGCTGCTCGAGAAGAACTGGAAGTTCAGTAAAGGAGATTTTAAAGAGGCCAGCCAGCCGGAGTTCAATGACACAAAATGGGAATCGGTCGTTATTCCGCACGATTGGGCTATTTTCGGCCCTTTCGACATGAACAACGATCTCCAGAATGTTGCTGTTACGCAGAACTTCGAGAAAAAGGCATCTTTAAAGACAGGACGAACCGGGGGACTGCCTTATGTAGGTTCCGGTTGGTATCGCACCAGTTTTGACACTCCCGCAGACAAAGAAGTGACATTACTCTTTGATGGCGCTATGAGTGAAGCGCGTGTCTATGTGAATGGGAAAGAAGCTTGTTTCTGGCCTTTCGGCTACAATTCTTTCCATTGCAATGTAACCCCTTTCCTTAATAAAGACGGTAAGAGCAATACATTAGCCGTTCGTTTGGAAAACCGTCCGCAGTCTTCGCGCTGGTATCCGGGAGCGGGCTTATACCGCAATGTACACTTGATTGTGACGGAGAAAGTACATGTACCTGTATGGGGAACACAGATTACAACTCCTCACGTGAGCAAGGAATTTGCAGCCGTGCGCCTGCAGACGAAAATTGAGAATGCCGGTGAGAAAACGCAAATCCGCGTAGAGACGGATATTCTTGCTCCGGACGGAAAGGTCGTTACCCGTAAAGAGAATACAAGCCGAATCAATCACGGACAACCGTTTGAACAGAATTTCATCATAGACGCACCCGAACTTTGGTCACCGGAAAGTCCGTCGCTCTACAAAGCTGTTTCAAAGATTTATGCGGATGATAAGTTGGTAGATACATATACTACCCGTTTCGGTATCCGTAGTATTGAATACATAGCCGATAAAGGATTCTACCTGAACGGCGAACACCGTAAATTCCAGGGGGTATGCAATCATCACGATTTAGGCCCGTTGGGAGCTGCTATCAACGTAGCTGCTCTTCGCCACCAACTTACTCTTTTGAAAGACATGGGGTGTGACGCTATCCGTACATCGCATAATATGCCGACTCCGGAACTCGTTGAACTATGTGACGAAATGGGATTTATGATGATGATTGAACCGTTCGATGAATGGGATATTGCCAAATGCACAAACGGTTATCACCGTTATTTCGATGAATGGGCGGAACGCGATATGGTGAATATGCTTCACAATTATCGCAATAATCCTTGTGTAGTAATGTGGAGCATCGGTAATGAGGTACCTACCCAATGTAGTCCTGTCGGCTATAAGGTAGCTAAATTCCTGCAGGATATTTGCCACCGTGAAGATCCTACCCGTCCCGTAACTTGCGGAATGGATCAGGTGACTTGTGTACTTGCCAATGGCTTTGCGGCTATGATTGACATACCGGGGCTTAACTATCGCACCCAGCGTTATAAAGAGTCTTACGACCAACTTCCGCAGAACCTGATTCTGGGTAGCGAAACAGCTTCTACCGTCAGTTCGCGCGGAGTCTATAAATTCCCGGTTGAGGACAAGAAAGGCGCCAAATATGAAGACCATCAATGTTCTTCGTATGACGTGGAAGTCTGCCCGTGGTCGAATATTCCCGATGAAGATTTTGCTTTGGCGGATGATAATCACTGGACTATGGGACAATTCGTATGGACAGGATTCGATTATCTGGGCGAACCCTCACCTTATGATGTCGATTCATGGCCGAATCATAGTTCCATGTTTGGTATTATAGACCTTGCCAGCCTGCCCAAAGACCGTTATTATCTCTATCGTAGCGTATGGAACAAAAATGCAGAGACGCTGCATATTCTTCCTCATTGGACTTGGCCGGGACGTGAAGGTGAAGTAACTCCGGTATTCGTATATACAAACTACCCGACAGCCGAACTGTTTATCAACGGAAAAAGCTACGGCAAACAAAGCAAAAACAACAGTTCCTTGAAGAGCCGTTACCGCTTGATGTGGATGGATGCCGTATATGAACCGGGCGAAGTTAAAGTAGTAGCTTATAACAAAGACGGAAAAGCAGTAGCGGAAAAAGTGGTTCGCACTGCCGGAAAGCCTCATCACATCGAACTGGTAAGTAACCGGAACGAGCTGACAGCAGACGGAAAAGATCTGGCTTATATCACTGTAAAAGTAGTAGATAAAGACGGAAACCTCTGCCCTGCCGACAATCGCCAGATTAACTTCTCCGTCAAAGGAGCCGGTAAATATCGTGCTGCCGCCAACGGTGACCCTACTAACCTTGAACAGTTCCATCTTCCGAAAATGCATGCTTTCAACGGAATGTTGACAGCCATTGTACAATCGGATGAAACAACAGGTGAAATTGTGCTTACTGCAAAGGCAAGCGGTGTAAAAGCAGGAAATATTCGTATCCAAACGAAATAATCAACGCTGCTTCTTAAACGTCATAAGAAAGCCGGATAATCATCGGAAGTCTTTCCAGAGTCCGATTGATTATCCGGCTTTTTCATTTATCGTTTGGAGTCTAAGAATATATGACTTTGATGTTTATTTAATATGAATAAGTATCAAATAGCTTTCCAGAAGGACTGGAAGTCACGATACTTACCATAGCAAACCAACTCATCCCCCTCTTCTACTTTCTCGTTCTCCGACAGTTCGTTTTTCACATGTAGTTCCGTCAGAGAGATACCCAGACTATTGGTTATCTTATCCGCCCGTTTCAGTCCTATGAGCTTCAAGTGAAATTCTTCATCCAAATTCAGTTCATTGACGAAGTATCCCACAAATTTCTTCGGCACAGTAAACTTCACGACATAATATTCCGAATCAATGCGGAAGGCTTCCATATTCGTTCCAAAATCAAGTAGTTGCACCAAACTACGGGCTGCATCTTCTTCCGGTGTCAATATCCTCTCCAGGCTGAACGCTTCGAGCACGGATTTGTGCACTCCATCAATGGCACGGGCATAGATATGAGTCACCTTCTTCTGCTTTAGCAGAGCCACCACTCTCACGGACGCACCGAAATTCTCGCCAATCGCGACAATGACCACGTCCACACTATTCAGCGGAAGTACCGATAAAGATTGTTCGTCCGTTGCGTCAATCACAAATGCAGTGGCAATCTTATCTTTGATACTGTCCACACGGCTTTCACTTATATCCGCACCGATAATCTCGTGTCCCAGTGCTGATAATTCTTCGGCCAACACATGACCATAATTTCCTAAACCGATAATAATATACTTCATATCTTTAGTTTATGATTATGTTATCACTCGGATAACGGTATTTTGTATTCTTTTTCTGCTTCACAATTCCGAGCATCAACGTAATCAAGCCTACACGCCCGATAAACATTAACAATGCCACTAATAACTTACTTGCATCACATAACACGGGAGTCAAGTTCAGACTGGAACCTACCGTACTCAGCGCCGAAACACATTCGAATGTCAATGCCATCAACGAAGCCTGAGGTTCAAGGATGCTCAATATAAAGATAAAGAGGAATAGTACTCCCAATGACATGACTACCGTCGCATTGGAGCGTCGGATAGAATCGTGAGAGAGTTCTCTGCCAAACACTTCCACCCGTTCTGTTCCACGCAGTACGGCCACAAGATTCAAGACGACCACCGCAAAAGCATTTACCTTGACACCACCGGCAGTAGACTGTGCCCCGCCACCAATCCACATCAACACCAGATAAACCAATAAAGTCTGTACACTCAAAGAAGCCAGATCGACACTGCTGAAGCCGGCTGTTCTAGGACAAGTAGCATTAAAGAAAGCCTGCGTCCATTTATCCGCGACGGGCATTCCGGCAAAAGAAGCGTTCCATTCAAAAGCAGCAATCGCCAATGTACCGATAACCAGCAACAGGAAAGTCATTATCAGTACAATCTTCGTATTCAGATTATAAAGATGAAGCATTCTGTGCTTTTCCAGTTTGCGGGTACGTACAAATTTCCAAAAATGACGCAAATGATACAATACTATATCCTTGAAATTAACAAGGATAGGAAAGCCGATACCGCCCAGAATAATCAGCAAGGAAACGGAAATAAACAACCCGTTATGATTAGTCATTACCATTGAGTTTCCTAAATTTCCGGAAAGTGTGGAGAATCCTGCATTGCAAAAAGCGGAAATAGAATGGAAAGCTGAAAAAGCCAATTCATCTTCAAAGTTCATTCCAAGCGTACCGTGAATACTGAACCAGATAGAAATCATGCCGATACCTTCAATCACCAAGGTAAATCCCAGTATATATAATAAAGTGGACAACAACGAGCCTAATGAATTGGAACTGACCATGTCACGGACAACCAACTGATTGTAAAGGGAAGTATTTCCCATAAAGAACATGGCAAAGAAACTGGTTAACGTCATTACTCCCAAACCGCCTATCTGAATCAATAAGATGATGACAACAAGACCACCGGTAGTAAATGTAGTCGAGACGTCCACCGGAACCAATCCCGTGACACATACCGCACTCGTAGCCGTAAATAAGGAATCCACCCAAGTGATGCCGTTCACCGTACATCGCGGCAGCATCAACAACCCTGTACCAATCAGGATAATAGCGAGAAAACTGACCGCCAGTATCAAAGACGGATTGGTGCGGCGCCCCAACAGTCGTACCAGTCCGTTGGACAGGTTCAACAAAGAGAAAATCAGCAGTAATACCAAATGATAAAACTTGCCATGCAGAAATTCCCAAAGTTGTAAAATAGCCCCTTCTTCTTCAGGCCGATGGAAAATGACCGGTATCAAAGTGAGATATAGCAAGACGCTCAAGATCCATGCCAGTCGCCGGTATTGCTTTTTCGTACTTCTATATTCCAATAAAATATGTAAGGTGACATCTATCAGGAAGATGATCCATACCGCTTTATACAACGTCTGTATTTTTGCCACTTCATCTACCGATAAGGGGAAGCCATGTTCATAAATCACTCCGATAATAAGTGTAAGAGACGCTAAATAAGTTAGTGCTTCCAACAATCCCAATACAATGCGTATATAGGGTTTTAGTAGTTTATTCTGATACAATAAAAACTTATGATAAATCTTCATATCATCTTTTTTAACAGGGTCGTGCAAACTTAACTAAAATAACAATCAAAACCGATTCTTTGTTGACAAAATTATCTGAATATTAAAAATTTTGTCTACTTTTGGCAGCAGAAAACTAAAAACCACAATATATTATGAGTAACAAAAGAAAACGGTATATCCTACCGGAAGAAGAAATTCCACACTACTGGTACAACATTCAGGCCGATATGGTCAACAAACCGATGCCGCCGTTGCATCCGGGAACCAAACAACCGCTGAAAGCGGAAGACCTGTTTCCTATCTTCGCGGAAGAACTATCCCGCCAGGAACTGAACCAGACTGACGCATGGATTGAAATACCGGAAGAAGTTCGCGAAATGTATAAATATTACCGCAGTACTCCGTTGGTACGTGCCTACGGACTGGAAAAAGCACTCGGTACTCCGGCGCATATTTATTTCAAGAATGAAAGTGTGAGTCCTATCGGTTCTCATAAGCTGAATTCAGCTTTGGCACAAGCTTATTACTGCAAGCAGGAAGGTGTAACCAATATCACTACTGAAACCGGTGCCGGACAATGGGGAGCGGCCCTTTCTTACGCAGCAAAAGTATTCGGTCTGGAAGCTGCCGTTTATCAGGTAAAAATCAGCTATGAGCAGAAACCTTACCGCCGTAGCATCATGCAGACCTTCGGAGCACAGGTCACTCCTTCTCCGTCCATGTCTACCCGTGCCGGTAAAGATATTCTGACCAAGCACCCCACTTATCAAGGTTCACTGGGTACAGCTATCTCGGAAGCTATCGAACTGGCACAAATGACTCCCAACTGTAAATACACACTCGGCTCGGTACTTAGCCACGTGACTCTGCACCAGACAATTATCGGCCTGGAAGCTGAAAAGCAAATGGAAATGGCCGGTGAATATCCGGATGTAGTTATCGGATGTTTCGGTGGTGGTTCCAACTTTGGTGGCATCTCCTTCCCTTTCATGCGCCATAATATACTGGAAGGAAAGAAAACCCGCTTCGTTGCTGCCGAACCTGCTTCTTGTCCGAAACTGACACGCGGTAAATTCCAATATGATTTCGGTGACGAAGCAGGATATACTCCGTTGTTGCCTATGTTTACATTAGGACACAACTTTGCTCCGGCTCACATCCATGCCGGCGGACTTCGCTATCATGGTGCCGGTGTTATCGTTTCCCAGTTGCTCAAAGACAACCTGATGGAAGCGGTAGATATACAGCAATTGGAATCTTTCGAAGCCGGTTGCCTGTTTGCACAGTCTGAAGGTATTATTCCGGCTCCCGAATCCAGCCACGCTATTGCGGCAGCTATCCGCGAAGCAAACAAATGCAAAGAGACAGGAGAAGAAAAAGTTATCCTGTTCAACCTGTCCGGCCATGGTTTGATTGATATGGCTTCTTACGATAAATACCTGGCGGGTGACTTGGTCAACTATTCATTGACAGATGAAGATATTCAGAAGAATTTGGATGAAATAGGCGACTTGGCCAAATAATCCTCCCGATTTCAAAATCAAACTATACAAGAAAGCCCGGAAGCAGTTCCGGGCTTATTTTTTCCATACCTCATAATACTGTATAGAAAAGATTTTATTATCTTTGATGCCGTTATTAATCTTATGACCTAATAATGAGCTATCTAAAATATATAATAACCAGTCTGTTCTTTCTATGCATAGGAACGAATTCCGCTTTTTCCGAAATTCCGGAACAAATTAACTTCTCCTATATTTCCATCAATGAAGGATTGTCGCAAAGTACCGTATTCGCCATTGATCAGGACAAGCGTGGCAATATGTGGTTTGCTACTTATGACGGCGTGAACAAATATGACGGGTATGCATTTACGGTTTACCAGCATAATGAAGACGATCCTAACAGTATCGCCAATGACATCTCACGAATCGTAAAGACAGATAGTCAGGGACGGGTCTGGATAGGTACGCGGGACGGATTGTCATGGTATGATGAAGAAAAAGACCAATTCAAAAACTTTTTCTACGAGAAGAAAGGCAAGCGACAACAGATTAATGGTATCGCTGAAATATCACCGGAACAGTTGCTTATAAGTACACAGGAAGGTCTGATTATGTTCGACATAAAAGAATCCAAATTTGTGGAGGATTCTTTTAGTACGGCCATGCATAAGATTATAGCTACCGCCCTTTACAGACATGGCGATGTAATCTATATCGGTACGATGGAGAACGGGCTTTATAGCTACTCCATCCCCCAAAAGAGCCTGGAAAAGGTAACTCCTATATTGGATACTAAACGAATCCAGTCTATTCTGCAACAATCCCCTACCCGTATATGGATAGCTACCGAAGGAGCCGGCCTGCTTCTGCTCAACCCGAAAACTAAAGAAGTCAAGACCTATCTCCATTCTTCTTCCAATCCTAAAAGTATCAGTTCCAATTATATCCGCTCTTTGGCACTGGACTCGCAAAATCGTTTGTGGATAGGCACATTCAATGATTTGAATATTTATCGCGAGGCAAGTGATTCGTTTATTTCATATAGTAGCAGCCCGGTAGAGAGAGGCAGCCTGTCGCAACGTTCGGTACGTAGTATCTTTATGGATTCCCAAGGAGGTATGTGGCTCGGGACTTACTTCGGCGGACTGAACTATTATCATCCCATCCGGAACCGGTTCAAGAATATTCAGCGCATTCCTTATAAGAACTCATTAAGTGACAATGTGGTAAGTTGCATTGTAGAAGACAAGGACAAGAACCTGTGGATAGGAACAAATGACGGTGGTCTGAATCTATACAACACTAAAACGCAGCAGTTTACACATTATGCGTTACAGGAAAATGAACGGGAAATAGGAATCGGCTCCAATAACATCAAGGCGGTGTATGTAGACGAGCGGAAATCACTTGTTTACATAGGTACACATGCCGGCGGATTGTCTGTCCTCCACCGCAACAGTGGACGAATGGAAAGTTTCAACCAAATTAACAGCCAACTGGTTAATGAGAACGTATATGCCATTCTTCCCGATGAAGGGGGTAATCTTCTCTTAGGAACACTGAGCGCTTTAGTCAGTTTCAATCCTGAAAAACAAAGTTTTACTACCATAGATAAAGAAAAAGATGGTACTCCATTCACTTCACAGCAAATCACGACTTTATTCAGAGACTCACGCAAACGGCTCTGGATTGGTGGTGAAGAAGGGGTATCAGTCTTTCAACAACAAGGACTGGATATACAAAGAGCCTCTATCCTTCCCGCGTCTCCTGTCACCAAGATGTTTACCAACTGTATTTATGAAGCGAATAACGGTATTGTTTGGGTAGGTACACGCGAAGGAGTTTATTGCTTTAATGAGAAAGAAAAGAAAATCAAAAGATATACTACTGCCAATGGTTTGCCTAATAATGTAGTCTATGGTATTCTGGAAGATACTTTCGGACGACTTTGGCTGAGTACGAACCGGGGAATTTCCTGCTTTAACCCGGAGACTGAAAAATTCCGTAACTTTACGGAATCAGATGGTTTGCAAAGCAATCAGTTTAATACTTCCTCGTACTGCCGCACTTCCAGCGGACAAATGTACTTCGGCGGTATCAACGGTATCACAACTTTCCGACCGGAATTACTGTTGGACAATCCTTATACTCCGCCAGTAGTGATAACCAAACTGCAACTGTTCAACAGAACCGTTCGTCCGGATGACGAGACTGGTATTTTGACCAAAAATATCAATGAAACGGAAAGCATCACTCTGAAATCATGGCAAACCGCTTTTACTATCGAGTTCGTTGTATCCAACTATATTTCAGGACAACACAATACGTTTGCTTACAAACTGGAAGGATATGATAAAGAATGGTATTATCTGACAGACAAACGTTCTGTCTCCTACTCCAACCTACCACAAGGAACATATCATTTCTTAGTAAAAGCCGCCAACAGTGACGGGAAATGGAACATGACTCCTACCGCTCTCGAAATCATCGTTCTTCCCATATGGTACAAGACTTGGTGGGCGATTCTACTTTTCCTCGCTACCTTCATCGGCTTTATCACTTTTGTTTTCCGTTTCTTCTGGATGCGTAAAAGCATGGAAGCGGAACTGGAAATAGAACGCAGGGACAAAGAGCATCAGGAAGAAATCAACCAGATGAAGATGCGCTTCTTCATCAATATTTCTCACGAATTGCGTACTCCACTGACTCTCATCTTAGCTCCTTTACAGGAAATCATCAATAAGATAAGCGACCGCTGGACACGCAATCAACTGGAATATATCCAACGAAATGCCAATCGTCTGTTACATCTTGTCAATCAGTTGATGGATTACCGCCGTGCCGAGCTTGGAGTATTCGAATTGAAAGTCAAGAAAGAAAATGCCCATCAATTGATACAGGACAATTTCCTGTTCTATGATAAGCTGGCACGTCACAAGAAGATAACCTATACTCTCCATTCCGAACTGGAAGACAAAGAGGAACTTTTCGATCCTAATTATCTGGAACTGATTGTCAACAACCTGCTTTCAAATGCTTTCAAATATACGGAAAGCGGGCAAAGCATCACTGTAACCCTGAAAGAGGAAAATAATTGGCTGGTACTGCAAGTCAGTGATACAGGTATCGGTATTCCCATCAACAAGCAGGGGAAGATATTCGAACGGTTTTATCAGGTTGAAAGCGAGCATGTGGGAAGCGGTATCGGTCTTTCATTGGTACAACGTCTGGTAGAATTACATCACGGCCGCATTGAACTGGATAGCGAAGAGGGTAAAGGCAGCACGTTCTCTGTATATCTTCCGCAGGATATAAATACCTACAAGCCATCTGAATTAGCTTCCAATGATAGCAAGAATGAAGAAGAACAGGTATATTCCACTAATTCCAAGGAGATGTATTTCATTGATACGGAAAAAGTGGAAAATGAAGCTATAGAATCAGGTGACAAGAAACGGGGGACAATTCTTATCGTAGAAGACAATAATGAAATCCGCCATTACCTCAGCAGCGGACTTTCCGAGCTGTTTAATACACTGGAAGCCGGAAACGGTGAGGAAGCTCTGGAGAAACTGAAAGATAATGAAGTCGATATTGTTGTGACGGATGTGATGATGCCCGTAATGGATGGTATCAAACTATGTAAGAATGTGAAGCAGAATATCCGTACCTGTCATATTCCGGTTATTATCCTGTCAGCCAAAAGCGAAATCAAGGATCAGATGGAAGGTCTGCAAATGGGCGCGGATGATTATATCCCCAAACCGTTCTCTCTTGCCATACTGACTACGAAGATTCAGAACATGATGCGTACCCGCAGACGTATGCTCGAGCGTTACTCCAAATCGTTGGAAGTGGAACCGGAGAAGATTACGTTCAACGCTATGGATGAAGCGCTGCTGAAACGTGCCGTGGCTATTGTAGAAAAGAATATGGACAATATAGAATTCTCTACCGACGAGTTTGCCAGGGAAATGAATATGAGTCGTTCCAATCTGCACCTGAAGTTAAAAGCCATCACAGGTGAATCTACTATCGACTTTATACGTAAGATTCGCTTTAATGAAGCTGCCAAACTATTGAAAGATGGTCGCTATACAGTTGCGGAAGTCAGCACAATGGTAGGATTCAATACGCCGTCTTACTTCGCTACAAGTTTCAAGAAGTATTTCGGATGCCTGCCTACGGAATATATCAAGAAGGCTAAAGGATAATTCCAAGAACTAATAATTCCATTCCCTGTGACATTTTTGTATTTATTCTAAGTTTTATAGGGGGAAATACAAAAATGTCGCAGAGTTCATAATCAACACTTTAAGACTAAAAACAGTACTAAATCAAGATTAGTTTACAAAAAACAATAGGATGATTTTGCTTTTTTCTGACGAAAAACTGCACTTTTATCATAATATCCTATTTGTCAACATATTACCTACAATTACCGTCTATTTTTTACCATTAGTGAATTGCAGTTGTGCAATCACCAAGTTGCACTTGTCCTTCCGAGTAGATATACAAGTGCAACTCATGAGTTACTCAACTGCAACAGATTAACTCTATTAGGAGAAATCACTAAAAGGATAGCATGATTTGTACAATTCAATTAGATGAAGTCATTAAAACTTCCGCATAATTTGGAGAAAGAATACAGTCCTTTATACATATCAAACAGTATCATTACACAAATTTGATATACTATTCGATAAAACTATTAACAACAAGGCTACTTTCTCCCATATATTTGCATAGAGTTAGTAACCATCTCAAATATAAAATCAAAATCCATCCAAACTAAAGTTTATACTATGAATTGCAAAAACAGATTCCGAATTAATATATGGCTGTTTCTTATCATTACATTCGCAGGATGTACAGATAATGATATTCCACAAAAAGAAAATAATGACATTCCGCCGAAAGAGGAACCGACACCCCCAAAAGAAGATGCTGAAGAATCTTTATTTGATATTCTCAATCTTGATTATTCCGGATTAGAAGAAGTGAAGGCTTTGTATAAAGCTGGTGATAACGATGCAGCCATGCAAAAACTGCTTGCCTATTACCAAAACAGAACTGAGATTCTAAATCCGAATCTATCTGCCACCCTTAATGAAACGGAACAGGGTTATGCCGACTATGCGATAAACGAATATCGTTTTTATGTCAATGACAATTATCTGGAAGATAAAACCAGAAAGATTCCTTATTCATTGCAGAACAACGATAAAACAATCAATTGGGAATTCGCCCCAAAGGGTGCTGATAACGAATATCAGAAACAATTGCATCGTCACAATTGGATGCCTCTTCAAGGGAAAGCTTACCAAAACTCACATGATGAGAAGTATGTTCTCTCTTGGAAAGAAGTGTATACCGACTGGATTACCAAGAACCCCAAACCGGATGGAAAACCGGACAAATTCAAATGGTATCAACTTCAGGTATCCACACGCATCATGGGGCAAACAGAATCATTCGAGTATTTCAAGTCCTCTCCCAACTTCACTTCTGAATGGCTTTCTTTTTTCCTCATACACTTTGCAGAACACGCTGACTATTTGTCCTTGTACAAATATGCCGGAGAAAACAATATTCTACTGAGCCAGGCAGTAGCATTAGTATTCGCAGGAACTCTGTTTCCCGAACTTAAAAATGCCCCGCAGTGGCAAAAAACGGGATGCGACATCATAAATGAACAGACCACAAAGCTATTTTTAAAAGATGGAATGACGAATGACCTCTCACTCCATTATCATATAGGCATAGTGGACGGCCTATACGATTTAAAAAGACTCATCCAATTGAACAAGCTACCGGATAATCTGCTTTCTCCAGAACTTGACAACGTCCTGCTGAAAGCAACGAAAGTCGTCATGCATTTTACGTACCCCAGTTACTTCACAAAAGGAAGTAAGAATTGCAGTCCCGCATTCAATGATTCGTGGATAAAAACACGAAGTGTCTTGAATAAGAATTTCGTAAAATACGCTGAAATGTACCCGGATGATTCAGAACTTAACTACATGAAGACATATGGAAAAGGAACTCCGCCCGACAGCAAAATCAAAACATTCGAATATTCAGGATTTTATGTACTGCGCAATGGCTGGACTCCCCAATCGACGATGTTGGTACACAGCAACAATATATCTTCCAAGTTAGAAGACTCAAGTCACAACCAGCTCGATAACGGAACATTCGAATTATACCACAACGGCCGTAATTTCTTTCCGGATTCCGGTGTTTGTTCGTATATGAAAGAAAATGATACGGAAGTAATGGAACTACGCAGATGGTTCCGCCAAACCAAGGCACACAACACGATGGTTCTGGGACAATCAGAAGAGCATGAAGCCATCGGAAGCGAAAACATCAACAAGGCACAAGGAAAATTAGTATTATCGGAAGAAAACGATAACCAACAACTGATAGTAACGGAAAATCAAGGATATGGCAACTTCAAGCATCGCCGTGCCATCTTCTATGTGAAAAGACCTGTCGAGTTCTTCGCTTTCATAGATGAAGGATTCGGAACAGCTACCGGATATTCCAAATTATATTTCCACCTTTGTGATGAGACATCAACCAACAACGTGAATCTGGATATTCAAGAGGCAGGTGCGCACACCACTTTTGAAGATAACAACAACCTGATTATCCGTAGTTTTGGAAATCAGGACATTACATTAAAACCTTTTGAAGGACGAATCTCTTATCAAACAGATAGAAAATACTCTGTCAGAAAAGCCTATTCGCTCATCATGGAGAAGAAGAAAAATGCTCCCGTACGATATATAACTATATTATATCCGGTAACTACTGCTTCCAATCACAAGATTAATGCTACATTTACAGATAATCCTTCAAATTCAGATAATGTCTCCATTGAGGTGACTATTGATAATGAAACATATAATCTGGATTACCAACTCAAAAATTAATATAAAAACAACATTATGAACGTTCGATACAGATATTTTAATTGCCTCCTTTTATTTTTAATCTATTCTTTCAGTATAGATGCTCATCCGATAACCCTTAAACAAGATATTATGTGGGCTGAGTTTATGAGCCGACAAGATATGATATGGGAGAAACTACCTGAATACTGGTATGAATCGGCTTATCTGGGTAACGGCAGATTAGGATTAATGATTTATAAAGAACCCGGAGAAAATTATTTGCGCCTGGAAACCGGCAATTGTGATGTACATGACAATCGTGCCAAAAGAGATGTATTCGGAATTCCCCGACTACTTACGGGACACTTTGCCCTGCAGCCCAAAGGAGAAATTATCAGCGGCAAAATGCGCCTTGACCTTTGGAATGCCGAGGCATCAACAGATATTATCACCACCAAAGGGGTTATACATCTACAAACTTTTGTCCACGCTGACGATATGGTAATAGTAGTCAAAGCAACAACAGAAGGAGAAGAACATGATTTCAAATGGGAATGGATAGCCGCAGAAGCTAACAGTCCACGCTATCTTCTATTTAAAAGGCGGGGACAAACCAATAAAATCCCTAAAGACTATACACTCAATCCCGCACCGGTAATCAACCGAAAAGGAGATATCAATTTATCAAATCAGAACTTATCGGAAGGCGGTGCGACAACAGAAGCCAGGAAAGAAACTAAGTCGGCTAAAAAAGAGCGTACTTTATGGATAAACCTCACACATACATATCTCCAAAACAATTCGGATGAAATATGTAAAGCTGAAATCCGAAAAGCTATACGTGAAGGCTATCCATCCATGCAAAGGACACATCGCAAATGGTGGAACTCTTTTTATCCTAGCAGTTTCATTACATTGCCGGAAGCACAAAAAGAAAACTTTTATTGGATTCAAATGTACAAGCTGGCTTCTGCTACCCGTGGCGACCGTGCTCTAATAGACAATACAGGTCCATGGCTGACTGAGACTCCTTGGCCAAATGCCTGGTGGAATCTCAATGTACAACTCACCTACTGGGCACTGAACGCTTCCGACCATTTAGACCTCGCAGCCTCTTTAGAAAATGCGCTTTACAATCATATAGACCAGTTACGTCTCAATATTCATCCTAGCTATCGCCATAATTCATTAGGAATAGGAGTTGCATCCAATTTGGAATGTATGACTACAGAGGTCGGTATTCCCGGAAAAGGTAAAGCACAGGTAGGTCTGTTACCTTGGGCTTGCCATAATCTCTGGCTTATTTATCGCCATAAAATGGACGATGATATTCTACGGAATAAATTATTCCCTCTATTGAAAGAGTCAATCAACTACTACCTGCACTTCCTTAAAAAAGGAAAAGATGGAAAATTTCATCTTCCGGCAACCTATTCTCCCGAGTACGACACTACGGAAGATTGTAATTTTGACCTTGCACTCTTACGTTGGGGATGCCAAACATTACTGGAATCAGCTCAACGCTTGAATATTCAAGACCCATTGGCTAAAACTTGGGAAGACGTTCTTCAGAATCTCACTCCTTACCCTATGGATGCAAATGGATTGCTTATTGGGAAGGACATGCCATATGCCTTCTCGCACAGGCATTATTCACACTTACTTGCCATCTATCCCCTATATCTTATCAATAAAGAGCAGCCGGGCGATATTGAAACGATTGAGAAATCACTCGCTTTTTGGCAAAGTAAGCCCAAGGCTCTCCTAGGCTACTCATGTACAGGTGCTTCTTCCATATCTTCTGCTATTGGAAAAGGAAATGACGCACTAGCTTATTTGAACAAATTATTCGGCAAGTTCCTTAGCCCTACTACCATGTACAAGGAAAGCGGCCCGGTTATTGAGACGCCTCTATCCGGTGCTCAAAGTATTCATGATATGTTACTTCAAAGCTGGGGTGGGAAAATACGTATTTTCCCAGCTATTCCGGATGCATGGAAAGACATAGCATATTCCGGTCTGCGTACGGAAGGGGCGTTCAAAGTATCTGCCAGCAGAAAAAAGGGAAAGACACAATTTATCCATATCAAAAGCCTAGCAGGAGAGCCTTGTATTATAACGACTGATATAGTTAAGCCTATTTTTAAAGGAGAAAGAGACTTCACAATACAGGCACTCGAAAACAATACTTACCAGATTGATTTAAAGAAAGGAGAAGAGGTGTTCATTTCCCCAAAAGGAGAAGAACCGGAGTTTGTCATCTCCCCAATTCCCCATACTTCCAAAAACTATTTTGGATTAAAAATCATCCAATAAGACATCTAAAAATGTACAATAGCAATCTTGTAAGTATAATAGGCATAAATTACATTATGGCACATAATAAGCCTGTTATCAGAGTTATAGCAGGCTTTTTAAACAGAAGTAATATATGATTCAACAAATTTAATATCAAAAAAATCATTTTTGAACAAAGCTTGAACAACACAGCTTAGCGATTAGAAATAAACAGATTACATTTGCAAACAGTAAAATATAACTTTTAATAATTAAAACCTAATAAAGTATGAAGAACATCTTCTTTATTTGTTCACTCGCTCTATTTACACTTGGGGCTTGCTCGGATGACGAGAATGATCTCACTATTGGCGATGGTGGGGATTATGTATATCCACAGCAAAAGCCTAACAGTCTTATCAACGAAAGACTTTTTGATGTAATCAACCTCGATTATCCAGGATTGGAAAAAGTCAAAGCTCATTATGAAGATGGAAATTTGTATTATGCAGCAGACGCCTTGCTCAAATACTATCAAACGAGGACAAATGTCCCTACCAACCCACTTCTGAATCTAATGAATGTCACCTCAACAGAGGATGATAAAAAGAAAGCCGATCAAGCTTTAGAATATCGTTTTTACGTAAGAAACTTCACTGACACAGATGGACTTCCTTATAAATTAAATAAACAGGATGGTAAATTAAACTGGGATAACCGCCCTTCCGGAGTAAGTGATGAATATCCAAAACAACTCCATCGCCATCAATGGTTTATTCCACAAGCAAAACTTTATCGTACTTCAAATGATGAGAAATATGTTCAGTCATGGATAGAAGTATATAGCGATTGGATACTTCAAAATCCCAAACCAGAGGAGGAAGTTAAAGACATCAAACCTTGGTGGCAATTACAAACCGCTTCTCGTCTGGCAGATCAAGTAGAACTGTTTGAATACTATAAAAACTCAAAAAACTTCACTCCAGACTGGTTATCTATATTTTTGAGTAGTTTTGCAGATCATTGTGACTACCTTACTCAATACCGATATAGTGAAGGGGGAAATGTTCTGGCAACTCAAGGCAGGGCATTAGTATTTGCAGGAACTTTATATCCGGAGTTTAAGAACTCTCAGAAATGGGCAGAAACAGGTTTCAGTTATATTGGCAATCAATTCTTAGATGATGGTATGCATGAAGAGTTAGACTTAAGCTATCATATCGACGTTGTCAACACATGCTGTGACCTCATCAAACTTATAGATGCCAATAATCTAAATAATCAATTTGCATCAAATATTAAGAGTTCATTAGAAAAAGCAGGAAATGTAATTGTACAATTCACATATCCTAATTATTTTGAAGGCAAAAATTTCAGTACTTCTGATTATACCTATAGAAATTTTTATGTCCCCGGATTCAATGACACACGTCAGACTTCATGGAATAGAAGTGTACTAAATAGAAACTTCAACACTTTCTATGACCTTTTCCCAAATAATGAAGAATTTAAATACATGGCAGGTTATGGGAAATCGGGTGGAACCTGTCCTGACATTGAAACAAAAATCTTTAGCAACTCTGGTTATTACATTTTCCGTAATGGTTGGACTAAAGGTTCAACTATGATGATCTTAAGTAATAACAATTCAGGAGATGCCAAGCTTCAAGCATGGTCACATAACCAACCGGACAATGGCACATTCGAACTATATTACAACGAACGTAACTTCTTCCCGGATTCCGGTGTACGTGACTATTATAGTTGGAGTGCGGCAGAGCCTAATAAAAGACGCGCAACTTTCCGCCAAAGTAAAATGCACAACACATTGACTTTAGCCGGAAAAAATTTCACTACCACTAAAGGACAATACATTAGTTCAGGTAAAACAAATAATGCTGAAGTTGTAGTATTCGAAAATGCAGGATATTCAAACCTGACACATCGCAGATATGTCTTTTTTGTCGAACAGAAATTCTTTGTTATAGTAGATGAAGGAATAGGTGAAGGCACAAAAGAAGAAGATGTACAACTTCATTTCAATTTATGCGATGGCAGTGACAACGAAGTGATTATAGAAACAGATAAAAAAGGTGCACGCACTAATTTTAGCGACAATAAAAATATACTTGTTCGTACTGTATATACCAACGATGATGCTAATACAACAATTACCAAAGACACTTACGGAGCCGTGTCTTATAATACTGTAGCTGAATATACATTCTCACGTCCGGCTTACCATCTTTCCATGGCGAAAGGTGATAGAAACGCTGCCCGCTTCCTTACCGTTATTTATCCGACATCAAACCCTACTGAAAGTATAAATATCACAGGTAGTATGGATAAGGCATATAATCCTAACGGAGTATCAAATATTACTGTAAACATAGATGGTACACCGTATGAACTATCTTACACAATAAAATAAATTTTAATTCTAAAATAAAACAGAAATGAACCTTAAAGATTTATTTACCAAATGTTTGATGTTCCTTGCAATAAGCTTGCTAGGACATTTGGCAGTATCTTGTACGGATACGGAAGAAACCGATTCGTCCAATTTCGCGCTATACTATTATGGAGTCACAGATATTGGCCCTTCCATGAATTTCGAATTAAAAGAGCCTAGTTATATTGGTGGTGCACCATATGATTTTGCCATCACTAATATCACATTAAAAGATGAATCCTATTCTACTGAAAGTTTTGTAATAAACGAATCTACAGGTGCTATTACAATCCAAAACACTGAAAATCTGTCTACCGGATTGTACAAAATAAGCGTATCTTGTTATTCTAACGGGAAATATTATGAATTCAAAGATATTGTACAAGTTAATATATTATTAGCTGCTCCTGAAGGAATCACTGTAATCCCTTCCGATGTTATTGTCAATCTGGATGAAGAGAAGTGGGAGGAATCCAGCGCACAGGTAACAACAGAAAAAGACACACACATATCCATCATTGGTTATGATATAGCCGCAGACGGGAATAAGGATTATTTGGATTATTTTACAGTATCAGAAACTGGTAAAATTACAATAGTATCAAAATACAAAGATCGGTTGGAACCTGGTAAACAATATACATTAAGCTTGAAATTAACAACAAGAGTCGATGAATATATTTACGCAGATGCTGTAACTTTCAGTGTAGTGGCTAAACCTTATAATTTAGAATATAGTCCAAAAAATGTAAACGTTGAGTATAATGTAGAACTTACATCTGGTGACATGTCTATCCAAGGTTCTCCCGAAGAGATGGCGTTCAGAATCAAATCTATAAGCCCAACTACAGATGCATTTAAAATAGACCCTTCAACAGGAAAAATCACACTAAAAGAGAATAATGGACTTGAAGTTGGTAGTATATTCAAATTAGACATCACCGTCAGCAATAAATATGGAGAAAGAGATTTTCCAGAGGCCTATACCGTTAATATTATTGATTTCATGGATCCTGTTGACGAAAACACTTTCAAATATAAAGCTACCAATATTTATGAAGGCCAAGAACTGAAACCGTTATCATATGAAGAAGGATTAATAGGAGATGATTTGACTTTTAGTCTTGCCACAGATAATTCAGATGAAATACTGAAACTTTTCAAAGTTGAAGAAAAAACTGGAGAAATATCAATGGTCAAAGCTAACACATTAAAGGCAAATGACAATACTCCCTATGAAATCAAAGTGACAGCATCTAACTATAAATCAAATGCTACCACGACCTTCAAATTAACCGTTATGACAAATCCAAACATGTTTACATTTGTTAGTTACGGTACCAATCTTGAAAACACTTGGGAAGTTGGACAAAAAACAAGCCATAAATATACCAAGGAAAAGAATCCAACAAATCGCAATCTGTTCAGATATATAAATAAAGGGAATATTCCTTTAGAGCCATTAACTATATTAGACAGCGATTTGCCTAATGGTTCAAATTTTATAGTCGAATATTCAATAGATGAAAGATATACAAGTACTACTGGAGGATTTAAATATACAGAAATAAATTCTTCTACGGGTGAAATTAATTTAGACCCAACAACTACTAGTGAAAGTGATAAAAATAGAGGTGGTAATATTTTCACTGGTAAATTTGAAGGAGGAGTTCTTTTAATTAAAGTAACTGTATCTAATACTGACCCTGAAATTCCACCTGTAACAAAAAGGATTCCATTATTCTTTAACACTCCTAAGAAAACAGGTAATAACCTGATTTTAACTTATACTCCTTTTGTGGTAAAGGCCAATCCACGAACTGGTATATGTAGTCAAAGTAAATGCGAAGTTGTTAACTGGAATTCTCAAAAGATCAACTCTTTTGAAGATATGTCGAAGGTGATCCTAGATTTCCGAGGAGGTAATTTGGAATATTTGTTCTATCGTTTCAATGATAATGAAAATCACGGAAGTAGTGCTGCAGGTAATGCAAGTTCATTAATAAATAATGTCTTTGCCAATTATGCATCTTCACAAAAAATCAATATGATGTCATACTATCTAGAGTCTGACAGATTAGGAGCTAAACCTGCATATATCCAACCCGGAGACTTCCAAATAAAAATTAATCCGGGTAAGTGGATCGGTTCAGATAATGAATACGCGAACGGAGTAGTAATAGCCAAAGTTAGAGGAGCACTTAGTGGAACCCAATCAGACTTAGATAGCGATGGCACATCAATCCCAGTCTTCCCTGTATTCATCTGGCTTGACGAGAACTTTTAATCTAATAAAATAGAAAATAAACAATTATGTATAAATCAACAAATCATACACTGAGCAAAAGAGGGTACACTACCCTCTTAGCTCTCCTAATCTCAATAATCACATTTGCTCAAAATGTGACTGTAAAGGGAGTAGTTTACGATGAAACAAATATGCCCCTTATTGGTGCGACCGTCCAAGTAAAAGGTGGACAAGCAGGAGCTGCAACTGACTTAGATGGTAACTTTACTATTAAAGCTGCTAAAAATTCAGTACTTACTATTAGTTATATCGGTTATTTGACACAAGAAGTAAAGCTACAAGGAAAAACGCAAATTTCCATTAAACTAGTGCCAGACAATAAAACACTGGACGAAGTAGTGGTAGTAGGTTATGGAAGCATGAAGAAAGGCGACTTGACAGGATCTGTTTCTTCTGTTGCAGCTAAAGCAATCGAAGGCTTCAAAACCGGTTCTGTAGTAGAAACATTAGGAGGTCAGATTGCAGGTGTTCAAATCACTCAATCAGATGGTACCCCGGGTTCCAGCTTTGATATTAAAATTCGTGGTGTCGGAACTGTAAATGGAGACTCTGCCCCATTATTTATTGTAGACGGTTTTGAAGTAGCCAATATTGACTATCTAGCTAACTCCGACATTGAAAAAATCGATGTATTGAAAGATGCATCAGCCGCAGCCATCTATGGTGCACGTGCCGCTAATGGTGTCGTATTGGTAACAACTAAGTCTGGAAAAGAAGGAAAACCTGTAATTACTTACAACGGTTCTGCTAGTTATCGTGTTATTGCCAAACAATTAGATTTGATCAGTCCATACGAATTCGTGCAATTACAGGTCGATAAAAATAAAGAAAGATACGAAAAGACTTACTATCAAGCAGGTACTGATCCTGCAACAGGAGAACCTTATCGTTACCAAACAATTGAAGACTATTTAACCGAGCCTGGAATAGACTGGCAAGATGAAGCATTCAAGCCTACATGGTCACAAGACCATAGTATAAGTATTATGGGTGGAACAAAAGAGAGCAAATATGCTGCATCTTTCTCTCATTACAATGAAAATGGTATTTTCTCTAATAGTGGTTTTAAGAAAACAACTGGAAAATTACGCATTGACCAAACACTGACAAAAGCTATTTCGTTCAATGCCACAATCAACTATTCCAACATGGTCAGAGATGGTATTGGTACCTCAGGTACTTCCGGTTCTCTTAATGTACTTGCCAATTTGTTACGTGCACGCCCTACCGGTGGTAATAAATATACCAATGAGCAACTTTTAAATTCAGCATTTGACCCACTTGAAATAGAATTAGACCCGTCAAGTAGCCAAATCAACCCTATCAAACAATCAGAAGCAGTAACTGATCATAGATTAGTTGAGTTATGGGGTGCAAACGCAGCTGTTAATATAAAACTAACAAAAGATCTCGTATTCAAAACCTCCGCTACTTATAATACAACCAATACCCGAAGAGATGTATTCTACGGTGAAGATTCAAGTCAAGCTTACAGAACAGGTGGAGTTTATGGAAATACTCAAATGCAAAAAGACCTTCGTTGGCAAAGTAGTAATACACTGACATACAAAAAGAAAATTAATAAAATCCATGCCCTTGATGTCATGCTTGGACATGAGTTCTCATATAGAAGTAACGAGTATTTAAAAGGTGAAGCCAGAGATTTCCCGGTCAATTTAGGAAATGACAATTTAGGAATGGGAGCTACGCCTAGTATAGTAACAACATATAAAGAAGAAAACAAACGATTGTCTTTCTTTGCCCGTGGACAATACAATCTGAACAATCGCTATTTATTAACTGCTACTATCCGTGCAGATGGTTCGACTGTATTCTCAACAAACAACAAATGGGGTGTATTTCCTGCATTCTCTGCTGCATGGCGTATATCTGAAGAGAAATTTATGAAGAACATCACGCCTGTTTCCAATCTGAAATTGCGTCTCGGATGGGGTACAGTAGGTAACGACCGTATTGCCAACTATCTTTCTATGGATTTATATACCATGGGGAAATATGGTATAGGCAATAAACAAACGACTGTACTTTATCCTAAACAACTCGCAAATAAAGATTTGAGATGGGAAGGCTCAACAACCACGAATTTAGGTATTGATTTAGGCCTTTTCAATAACCGTGTTAGTGTAACTGCCGACTTTTTTATAAAAAACACAAAAGACTTATTACTGGCACAGGAATTAGCTTATGTTAGTGGATTTGGTCAACAATGGAAAAATGTCGGTAAAGTTCAAAATAAAGGTATTGAATTAAGTTTAAATACTACCAACATACAGACCCGTGATTTCAACTGGCAAACAGACTTCAATATTTCTTTTGTAAGAAATAAAGTTAAGTCTTTGCAGGAAGGAGCATCAGAGATACTTTCTGCAACGAAATTTAATACAAACTTCAAAGGATACGACTATGTCTCATATGTAGGTCAATCATTAGGTCAGATGTATGGATATGTATTTGACGGAGTGTATCAGAATTCTGATTTTAACCAAACACCAAGTGGAATGGTATTGAAACCTGGAATCACGGATATCAGTAATCATGCAGGTGAAGCCGTTCGCCCCGGAATGGTAAAATATAAGGATATAGATGGTGATGGTGTGATAACAGAGAATGACCGTACGGTTATCGGTAATGGTCAACCTAAATGGTATGGTGGTATTACCAACACTTTCAAATATAAAGGAGTCGATTTTAGCTTCTTATTCCAATTCAGTTATGGTAACGATGTGTATAACGCAACACGTATGTTCAGTACTCAATCACAAGACGAACGTGCCAACCAACTGAAAGAAGTAGCAGACCGATGGACTCCGACACATGCTTCTAACCGCGTACCTGCCCTTGATGGATATGTTAAGTATGAACTGTATTCACGCTTCATAGAAGATGGTTCATTCCTGCGATTAAAAAACATAACATTAGGATATACTTTACCTGCGAAATGGACGAAAAAAGCATATATCAACCGTGTACGTGTTTATACTACCGCACAAAACCTATTCTGTATCACCAAATATACAGGATACGATCCGGAAGTCAACATGAAAAACAGTCCGTTAATGCCCGGATTCGACTGGGGAGCTTATCCTAAGAGCAAAGCTTTTACATTTGGTGTCGAAGTTCAATTTTAAATAAAAGCAAAGACAATGAAAAATCTTAAATATTATATTCTCACATTAGCTTGTATATTAGGTTTTACATCTTGTTCTTTAGATGAAACCAATTATACAGAAGTAGGAAAAGATAATTATATGAAGGATGCATCAGAAGCACAAAATGTACTTCTGGGAATATATCGTAATATGATAGATGAAGGAATGTACAAGTACAATTTATCACTATTATTTACAATTCCTACTGATATAGCGAAAGGACCGGGGAATTCAACAGATGGTCTTCGTTTAGTACCAGCAAATGCATATGGTAGCAATCAAAGTGACGTACAATTAACGTGGGCAAGCCTATATGCCGGGGTCTATTGTGCAAACGACTTCCTTGAAGCATTACAGCAGAAAATACAAACTTATGATGAAAAGAACTATAAGTTAGCAGTAATATATATGGCAGAAGCACGTGCCTTACGCGCCCTTCATTATTTTGAATTAGTACGTTGGTTCAGAAATATAGCTTTAATAACAAATACAAGCCAATCCTACTTGCCACCTTCTGAATATACTCAAGCAAATCCGATAGATGTATATAAATACATTGAAGAAGATCTGCTATATGCAATCGACAATCTGCCCTATGCAGTAGACGACAATTTACGTTCAAACAGCAGCTTCCGCCTTTCAAAAGGTTCAGCACTAGGATTGTTAACCAAAGTGTATGCAACATGGGCAAGCGAAGATGATACTAAATGGGAAAAAGCAGCTCAAACTGCGAAAGTTTTAATTGAATCAGGAAAACATCATCTTTTAAGCGAATATGATCAACTCTGGAAAAACACTTGTAATGGAATTTGGGATCCTGCAGAAAGTTTAATTGAAATTAGCTTCTATGCTCCAAACTCATCAGTAAACTCATATGGTCGTATTGGAAAATGGAATGGCGTATCTGCCACAGGAATTAGAAGCGGGCGAAATGCAGGAAACTGGAGAGTTATACCGACTTTCCTACGCGACTGGAAAGACCGTGATAAAGATCTAAGAGCATATATTTCTGTGGCAGACTACAATTATACCGGAGGAAGCAAAAGAGGGGTTATCAAAGACCAACCTAACATAACTTTTGAAGATATAATCAAAGATGATGCCAAAGATAGCCAAAGAAAAACTTATGTTGATGGAATGTTCCCTGCTAAATGGGACACAGAATTATATGTTAGTGACGAAAACTACTTAATTGATCAAAATTATTCCAATATCAATTGGTATGTACTGAGATACGCAGACGTATTGTTACTTTACGCTGAAGCATTGAACTAATGTAAAGGTAGCCCCACTCCCGAAGCCTATACTGCTATTAATATGGTACGTCGACGTGGTTTCGGTACAGATGTCAATACCCCAAATAGCCAAGCTGATTTATCAGGATTGGATGGAACTGCATTCCGAAAAGCAGTACGTGACGAGCGTGCTTATGAATTAGCATTCGAAGGACATCGCCGTCAAGATTTGATCCGTTGGGGAATCTACTATGATGCTATTCAAAACACACAATCAGAGTTATCCAGTTGGTGTCAATCATTAGGAACCCTTTATATTTGTTCACAATATACACAAAAGAATAAACATGAGTTACTTCCTATCCCACTGCGTGACATGTCATTGCTCAAACAGTTTGATCAAAATCCAGGCTGGGGAAAATAAGTAATTTCTCTTTAAAATAAAAGGTTTAATCCTCTCCAATATGCCCCTAACCAAGGCGTATTGGAGAATATTAAAACCTTTTTCAACAAAATCGAAACTGGAAGAGCAGGGTTCAAACACCTTTTGGACAATCCTGCAACGCAAAGTTAAGCCTTTCCGCTACTTTTGTATCAGTTACAAAACTTCTAAAAACAATCACTTAAAATGAATAACATGAAAAAGAAACTTGTTCTCTTTGCTTCGGTTACTATCGCACTCGCATCGTGCCAGACAGCTCCAAAGGAAGACTACAGTTGGATTAAAAAAGGACTGGATGTAGCTTCTGCACAATTACAACTTTCAGCAGAAGAAGTTGACGGTACAGGTCAGCTCCCACGTTCCATCCGTACTGGTTATGACATGAATTTCCTTTGCCGCCAGTTGGAAAGAGATTCACTGACATTTAAAGATTCACTTCGTGCACAACCGACCGCAGAACAATTGGGCAAACGCCGTCTTTGTGGCGTTCATGACTGGACAAGCGGTTTCTTCCCCGGTTCTTTGTGGTACGCATACGAGCTGACAGGAAACGACACACTGAAAGCGGAAGCTATTCAATATACTAATCTTCTGAATCCGGTACGCTATTATAAAGGTACGCACGATTTAGGATTTATGATTAACTGTAGTTATGGTAACGCAGAGCGTCTTGCACCCAATGACACTATCGCAGCAGTGATGAGAGAAACAGCCGACAATCTGTGCGGACGTTTCAACGATTCTATCGGCGCTATCCGTTCATGGGACTTCGGTACATGGAACTTCCCGGTTATCATTGACAATATGATGAATCTTGACCTTCTGTTCAACGTTGCCAAAGCCACGGGTGACATCATATATAAAGATGTTGCCATCAAACATGCCATGACTACCATGTACAATCACTTCCGTCCCGACTATACCTGCTGGCATGTAGTGAGCTACAACAACGACGGTACAGTTGAACGCAAACAGACTCACCAAGGTAAGAACGATGATTCTTCATGGGCACGTGGTCAGGCATGGGCTGTATATGGCTACACAGCTTGTTACCGTGAAACAAACGACAGCACTTTCCTGAACTTCGCTATCAAAGTAGCTGATATGATTATGGATCGCGTAAAAACAGACGATGCTATCCCCTACTGGGATTACGATGCTCCTGTGACTGAAGAAACTCCGCGTGATGCATCTGCCGCTTCTGTCACCGCTTCTGCCTTGATTGAACTAAGCACAATGGTTCCTGATGGTAAGAAATACCTGGATTATGCTGAAAAAATTCTGAAGAGTTTGTCAAGTGATGCATACCTTGCAAAAGTCGGTGACAACCAGGGATTCATCCTGATGCACTCTGTAGGTTCACTGCCTAACGGTTCTGAAATTGACACTCCGCTGAATTATGCTGACTACTACTATTTGGAAGCATTGAAGAGATTCATGGACTTGAAAGGCATCAACTACAAAAATATCTAAGACATAAAATCATAATACCGAATCTATCATGAATAAAATTTTAAAGTATATCCTTTTGCTGGCAATTGCTTGTTTTGCAGGTAAAGTTAGCGCCCAGGAGTTGAAAAGCGAAGTATTTTCACTTCTCAACCTCGATTACCCGGGACTGGAAAAAGTAAAAGCCTTGCATCAGGAAGGTAAGGACGAAGATGCCGCAAAAGCATTGCTCGATTACTACCGTGCACGTACTAACGTGAAAACTCCGGATATTAACCTGAAAAAAGTTACTATCGGCAAAGAAGAACAGCAGTGGGCAGACGACGCACTGAAGCATACTTTCTTCGTTCACAAAGGTTATCAGCCTTCTTACAATTACGGAGAAGACATCAACTGGCAATACTGGCCGGTAAAAGACAACGAACTTCGCTGGCAATTACACCGCCACAAATGGTTCACTCCAATGGGTAAGGCTTATCGCGTATCCGGTGACGAAAAATACGCCAAAGAATGGGCACACCAATACATCGACTGGATTAAAAAGAATCCGTTGGTGAAGATGGACAAGAAAGAATATGAAATGGTAAGCGACGGAAAAATCAAAGGTGAAGTAGAAAATGTACGTTTCGCATGGCGTCCACTGGAAGTGAGCAACCGTCTGCAAGACCAGACTTCACAGTTCCAGTTGTTCCTGCCTTCTCCTTCTTTCACTCCGGACTTCCTGACTGAATTCCTAGTGAACTACCACAAACATGCCGTACATATCTTAGGTAACTACTCCGACAAGGGTAATCACCTGTTGTTTGAAGCTCAGCGTATGATTTATGCAGGCGCTTTCTTCCCGGAATTCAAAGATGCTCCAGCTTGGAGAAAGAGTGGCATCGATATCCTGAACCGTGAAATTCACGTACAGGTATATGAAGACGGCGGTCAGTTTGAGCTCGACCCTCACTATCACCTTGCTGCTATCAACATTTTCTGCAAAGCATTAGGAATTGCAGATGTAAACGGATTCCGCAAGGAATTCCCGCAAGATTATCTGGATACAATCGAAAGCATGATTATGTTCTATGCAAACATTTCTTTCCCGGATTACACAAACCCATGTTTCAGCGACGCCAAGTTGACAACTAAGAAAGAAATGGTGAAGAACTACAAAGCGTGGAGTAAACTGTTCCCGAAAAACCAGGCTATCAAGTACTTTGCAACAGAAGGCAAAGAAGGTGCATTGCCGGATTATATGTCTAAGGGATTCCTGAAATCAGGCTTCTTCGTATTCCGTAATTCTTGGGGAATGGATGCTACTCAAATGGTAGTAAAAGCAGGTCCGAAAGCATTCTGGCACTGTCAGCCGGACAACGGTACATTCGAACTTTGGTTCAATGGCAAGAACTTGTTCCCGGATTCCGGTTCGTATGTATATGCAGGCGAAGGCGAAGTGATGGAACAACGCAACTGGCATCGTCAGACTTGTGTACACAACACTGTAACCCTGAACAACAAGAATCTGGATACAACAGAATCGGTTACCAAACTGTGGCAGCCGGAAGGTGCCATCCAGACTTTGGTTACCGAAAACCCGAGTTACAAGAACCTGAAGCATCGCCGTTCCGTATTCTTTGTGGATAATACTTATTTTGTAATTGTGGACGAAATGGCAGGTAGCGCCAAAGGTTCTATCAATCTTCATTACCAAATGCCGAAAGGCGAAATCGCCAACAGCCGCGAAGACATGACATTCCTTACCCAGTTTGAGGATGGAAGCAACATGAAACTGCAATGTTTCGGTCCTGACGGTATGAGCATGAAGAAAGAACCGGGATGGTGTTCAACTGCTTACCGCAAACGTTACAAACGTATGAACGTATCATTCAACGTAAGAAAAGACGGAGAAGAAGCTGTACGTTATATCACTGTCATCTATCCTGTTAAGAAAAGCGCAGATGCCCCTAAATTTGCTGCTAAATTCAAGAACAAAGCGTTCGATGAAAACGGATTGGAAGTAGAAGTGAAAGTAAATGGAAAGAAACAGTCACTAAAATATAAACTCAGATAAAAAGACATTGATCAATGTCCATCAGAGCGTAGCGAAGAATCTCCTCTCTACGTTATAAAGAGAGGAGATTTTTCGTCACTACGCATCCCCTGAATGACAGTCATATCCGGCTATTATTCGTTTATTAGTATCACATTCTCCTCAAAAAGACTCTTTATTATGAGAAACTATCCCTCTACCCTACTCCTTCCATTGGCTGCATTAAGCCTTGCTTCCTGCGGCAATCAGAAGAAAGAAGAAACTAAACGACCGAACATCATCTTTATGATGACGGACGACCATACCACCCAAGCCATGTCCTGCTATGGCGGAAACTTGATTCAGACGCCCAACATGGACCGGATTGCCAACGAAGGTATCCGTTTTGATAACTGCTATGCCGTCAACGCCCTTTCCGGCCCTTCACGTGCTTGTATCCTTACCGGTAAATTCAGTCATGAAAATGGTTTCACCGATAACGCAAGTACATTCAACGGTGACCAGCAGACATTCCCCAAGCTTCTCCAACAAGCCGGATACCAGACTGCCATGATTGGTAAATGGCATCTTATCAGTGAACCGCAAGGGTTCGATCATTGGAGCATCCTTAGCGGTCAGCATGAACAGGGCGATTACTACGAGCCTGACTTTTGGGAAGACGGCAAGCATATCGTAGAAAAAGGATATGCGACGGATATTATCACTGATAAAGCCATTGAATTCCTTGAAGGCCGGGATAAGAACAAACCGTTCTGTATGATGTATCACCAGAAAGCTCCGCACCGTAACTGGATGCCTGCTCCCCGCTACCTGGGTATCTTCAACAATACTACTTTCCCCGAACCTGCCAACCTGTTCGACGATTACGAAGGACGCGGAAGGGCAGCGCGCGAACAGGATATGTCCATCGAGCACACGCTGACCGATGATTGGGATCTCAAGCTACTGACCCGCGAAGAGATGTTGAAAGATACGACAAACCGTCTTTATAGCGTATATAAGCGTATGCCTGCCGAAGTACAGGACAAATGGGATTCCGTATATGCACAACGTATCGCAGAATATCGCAAAGGCGACCTGAAAGGCAAAGCATTAATCAGTTGGAAATATCAACAGTATATGCGCGACTATCTGGCTACCACATTAGCGGTAGATGAAAATATCGGCCGACTGATGAATTATCTTGAAAAAATCGGTGAACTGGACAACACAATCATTGTCTACACTTCCGACCAGGGTTTCTTCCTCGGCGAACACGGCTGGTTTGACAAACGCTTCATGTATGAAGAATGTCAGCGTATGCCGCTTATCATCCGCTATCCGAAGGCTATCAAGGCAGGAAGCACAAGCAACGCCATCAGCATGAACGTAGACTTTGCCCCTACTTTCCTCGACTTTGCCGGAGTGGAAATCCCGTCTGATATCCAAGGCGCATCCTTGAAACCGATATTGGCAAACGAAGGCAAAACTCCCTCCGACTGGCGAAAGGCTGCTTATTACCATTACTACGAATATCCGGCTGAACATTCCGTAAAACGTCATTACGGTATCCGTACCCAGGATTTCAAACTTATCCATTTCTACAACGATATAGATGAATGGGAAATGTACGACATGAAAGCCGACCCGAGAGAAATGAACAACGTCTTCGGTAAACCGGAATATGCAGAAAAACAAAAAGAATTGATGCAACTCCTTCAGGATACCCAAAAACAATATAACGACACCGACCCTGATGAAAAAGAGAAAGTCCTTTTCAAAGGAGACCGTCGACAAATGAAAAACAGATAAACTAATTACTAAAACCATGGATAGAAGAAAGTTTTTAAAAAACACAGGCTGGTCTTTCCTCGGATTGGCAGCTTCAGGCAGTTTACTAGGTTCTTGTGCACCAGGAAGCAAGGATGCCAAGAAAATCATGCCATCGGCAAGCAACCTCAAAATGTATTGGGGCGACTTACATAACCACTGTAACATCACATACGGACACGGCGACATGCGCGATGCTTTTGAAGCGGCGAAAGGACAATTGGATTTTGTCAGTGTAACCCCTCATGCCATGTGGCCGGATATTCCCGGAGCAGATGACCCTCGTCTGAAATGGGTAATCGACTACCACACGGGGGCTTTCAAACGTCTGCGTGAAGGCGGTTACGAGAAATATGTAAAAATGACGAATGAGTACAACAAGGAAGGTGAATTCCTGACTTTCGTAGGATACGAAGCTCATAGCATGGAACATGGGGATCATGTTGCACTGAACTATGATTTGGATGCACCGCTTGTAGAATGTACTTCAATCGAGGACTGGAAAGAAAAGGCTAAAGGACATAAGGTATTCGTTACTCCGCACCACATGGGATACCAAGGCGGCTACCGCGGTTACAACTGGAAATGCTTTACCGAAGGTGATATTACTCCGTTCGTAGAAATGTACTCCCGCCACGGTCTGGCAGAAAGCGACCAGGGCGATTATCCTTATCTGCATGATATGGGCCCCCGTCAATGGGAAGGAACTATCCAGTATGGTCTTGAGCTAGGTAATAAATTCGGTATTATGGCTTCCACCGACCAACACTCCGGTTATCCGGGAAGTTATGGCGACGGACGTATCGGCGTACTGGCTCCGTCACTAACCCGTGACGCCATCTGGGAAGCGCTCCGCACCCGTCACGTATGCGCTGCGACAGGTGATAAGATCCTTATAGATTTCCGTCTGAACGATGCTCTTATGGGAGATGTAGTCCGTGGCAACAGCCGTCGCATCTATCTGAACGTAACGGGTGAAAGCTGTATCGACTATGTAGATATTGTTAAGAACGGCCAGATTCTGGCTCGCATGAACGGCCCGTTGACTCCGGTTGCCCCGGAAGGCGATACGGTACGTTGCAAGGTTAAAGTGGATTTCGGTTGGAACCGTGAAGAGCAATACGTACATTGGCAAGGCAAATTGTCATTAGACAAAGGACAGCTCCATAGCGTGACTCCTTGTTTCCGCGGCGCAGCCTTCACTTCTCCGCAGGAAGGTGAAACTGAGTTCCACACACATGTCAACCGCATCGTATCTGTCAGCGACAAGGAAACCGAACTGGATATGTATAGCAGCAAAAACCCGAATACGACGACTGCGGCCATGCAAGCAGTAATCCTCGATGTTGAGATGCCGAAAGACGGTAAGATTATCGCAGAGTTCAACGGCAAGAAGTTTGAGCATACATTGGGCGAATTGCTCGAAGGTTCACGTTCGCACTTCATGATCGGCTGGTTGAGCGAAGCAATCCTCTTCAACCGTGCAATGCCGGAAAGCTGCTTCACAGTAGAGCACTACATGGAAGACAAGGAGCCTCAACGCGATACTGATTATTACTATGTACGCGCCCGCCAACGTGACGGACAATGGGCTTGGAGTTCACCAATCTGGGCAGAAAGAGTGTGATTTTCAAGTATTAAGAAATAAGTATCAAGCATTACTTTGCAGATATGGAAAAAGAATACGCTATAGGGATAGACCTTGGCGGAACTTCTGTGAAATACGCCCTTATTGATAATGAAGGCGTATTTCATTTTCAAGGGAAGTTACCGTCGAAAGCCGATGTATCAGCAGAAGCTGTCATCGGGCAGTTGATTACCGCCATCAATGAAGTAAAGGCTGTTGCAGAAAAGCAGGGACTCAAGGTGGACGGTATAGGAATCGGAACACCGGGAATCGTGGACTGTACGAACCGTATTGTTCTGGGTGGCGCGGAAAATATCAAAGGCTGGGAAAACCTGCATTTGGCAGACCGCATTGAATCGGAAACCGGTATTCCGGCTTTATTGGGAAATGACGCCAATCTGATGGGATTGGGAGAAACGATGTACGGAGCCGGTCAAGGTTCTACTCATGTTGTGTTCTTAACGGTAGGAACCGGCATCGGCGGTGCGGTAGTCATCGACGGCAAACTGTTCAATGGCTATGCCAACCGCGGAACGGAATTGGGACATGTACCTTTAATTGCCAATGGTGAACCTTGTGCCTGTGGTTCTGTCGGCTGTCTGGAACATTATGCTTCGACTTCGGCTTTGGTGCGCCGTTTCAGCCAGCGAATAGCGGAAGCGGGTATCTCTTATCCGAATGACGAAATCAACGGAGAACAGATTGTCCGCCTTTACAAAGAGGGCGACAGCATTGCCACCGAATCACTGGAAGAACATTGTGATTTTCTGGGACATGGAATTGCCGGATTTATCAATATCTTCAGCCCGCAAAAGGTTGTAATCGGCGGCGGACTTTCTGAAGCCGGAGATTTCTATATCCGGAAAGTCAGTGAGAAAGCTCACCGCTATGCCATCTCCGACTGTGCCGTGAATACGGAAATCATGGCTGCCGCATTAGGCAACAAAGCCGGAAGTATCGGAGCCGCCTCACTTGTATTTACTCAATTATCCGCTCCCAATCTAATAAAATTATGAAAAGAAATTTAGGAATGCTGGCGCTGATTATGGCGTTCTGGTTCACCATCTCATTTATTACTAATATCCTGGGACCACTCATTCCGGACATTATTCACAATTTCAACCTGAGCGATCTGGCGATGGCGGGATTTATCCCGACTTCTTTTTTTCTGGCTTACGCCATCATGTCCATCCCTGCCGGACTGCTGATCGACCGTTTCGGTGAAAAGCCCGTACTATTCGGCGGATTCCTGATGCCGTTTATCGGAACTATCCTCTTTGCTTGCATACACACCTATCCGATGTTGCTGGCCTCTTCTTTCATCATCGGATTGGGAATGGCTATGTTGCAAACTGTATTGAATCCGCTTCAACGCACCGTAGGCGGAGAGGAAAACTACGCATTCGTCGCCGAACTGGCACAATTCATGTTTGGAATCGCTTCCTTCCTGAGCCCATTGGTATATACATACCTGATTCGGGAACTCGATCCTGTGACTTATACGGCCGGAAAAGGTTTCTTTATTGATTTGCTGGCCGATGTCACTCCGAGAGAAATGCCCTGGGTATCTCTTTACTGGTTGTTTGCCTTGATTTTGCTAGTCATGTTGATTGCTGTCAGCGTATCCCGCTTCCCGAAAATCGAATTGAAAGAAGACGAGAAAAGCGGTTCAAAAGATTCATATCTGGCATTATTCAAGCAGAAATATGTATGGCTGTTCTTTCTGGGAATCTTCTGCTATGTGAGCACGGAACAGGGAACTTCTATCTTTATGAGTACGTTTCTCGAACAATATCACGGGGTAAATCCTCAAACTGACGGCGCACAGGCAGTGAGCTATTTTTGGGGCTTGATGACTGCCGGATGCCTGGTAGGTATGGTGTTACTGAAACTGATTGACAGCAAGCGATTGTTACAACTCTCCGGAGTATTGACTATTGTATTGTTGCTCTCTGCGCTGTTCGGAAGCAAGGAAGTATCATTAATTGCTTTTCCTGCTATCGGGTTCAGCATTTCGATGATGTTTTCTATCGTATTCTCACTGGCATTGAACTCAGCATCGCAACATCACGGTTCCTTTGCCGGTATCCTGTGTTCGGCAATCGTAGGCGGAGCAGGCGGCCCGATGATTGTCAGTACGATAGCGGATGCTACTTCCCTTCGTACAGGTATGCTGTTCATCCTCGTTTTTGCAGGATACATTACCTTTATCGGTTTTTGGGCTCGCCCGTTGATCAACAATAAGACAGTGAAACTGAAAGAGCTGTTTAAAAAAGTATGATTATGAAACAACGAACCTATATTCTCCTATTGTTCTCTCTCTTGCTGTCTGCAAACGGATATGCGCAAAAGGGCATCATGCATCCAAGTCAACAGACACTGATGCACGAAGTCCGCGAAACGCCTTCCCCACTGGATGGACAGCATATTGCAGTCAATCCCCCACGCTTTATGTGGCCGGACAAATTTCCTCACCTTGGTGCCGTACTTGACGGTGTAGAAGAAGAGGACTTCAAACCGGAAGTGACTTACCGCATCCGTATTGCACGCGATCCGGAATTTAAGTCTGAGGTGATTACTGCCGAAAGGAAGTGGGCTTTCTTCAATCCTTTCAAATTGTTCGAGAAAGGGAAATGGTATTGGCAACATGCCTATGTAGATAAAAACGGCAAAGAAGAGTGGTCGCCTGTTTATCATTTCTATGTAGATGGTCAGACACGTACTTTCAACCCGCCTTCACTACAAGAAGTATTGGCTAAATTACCAAAAAGCCACCCCCGTATTCTGCTCGATGCCAACGACTGGGATAACATTATCGAACGGAATAAGAATAATCCGGAAGCACAGGCGTATATCACGAAGGCAAACAAATGCCTGAATCATCCGCTGAAACATTTGGAAGAAGAGATTGATACGACACAGGTTGTCAAACTGACAAATATTGTGCAGTATCGTTCTGCCCTGATTCGTGAAAGCCGGAAGATTGTAGACCGTGAAGAAGCGAATATCGAAGCAATGGTACGTGCTTATTTGCTGACTAAAGATGAGGTGTATTATAAAGAGGGTGTCAAACGCCTTTCCGAAATCCTTTCATGGAAAAACAGTAAATACTTTGCAGGGGACTTCAACCGTTCCACTATCCTGTCTATGAGTACTTCGGCTTATGACGCATGGTATAACCTGCTGACACCGGAAGAAAAAAAGCTACTTTTAGGAACTATCCGCGACAACGGCAAGAAGTTCTATCACGAATACGTCAACCATCTTGAAAATCGTATTGCAGACAATCATGTCTGGCAAATGACGTTCCGTATTCTGAATATGGCGGCCTTTGCTACGTACGGAGAACTCCCGATGTCTTCTACCTGGGTAGATTATTGCTACAATGAATGGGTATCCCGTCTGCCGGGACTTAACACCGACGGTGGATGGCACAACGGTGATTCTTATTTCCATGTCAATCTCCGTACATTAATTGAAGTTCCCGCTTTCTACTCACGTATCAGCGGATTCGACTTCTTTGCCGACCCTTGGTATAATAATAACGCACTTTATGTTATTTACCAGCAACCTCCTTTCTCGAAATCTGCCGGACAAGGTAACTCACATGAAACGAAGATGAAACCGAATGGAACACGAGTAGGTTACGCAGACGCATTGGCGCGTGAATGTAACAACCCTTGGGCAGCCGCTTATGCACGCACGATATTGGAAAAAGAACCGGATATTATGAAGAAAACATTCTTAGGAAAATCCGGTGACCTTACCTGGTATCGCTGTACTACCAAAAAGTCTTTGCCTGAAGAGGAACACTCATTGGCAGAACTTCCCATGGCAAAAGTATTCAACGAAACGGGAATTGCAACAATGCATACTTCTTTGGGAGATATAGCCAAGAACGCAATGCTTTCATTCCGCTCCAGTCCTTACGGCTCTACTTCTCATGCGCTTGCCAATCAGAATGCTTTCAACACATTCTATGGTGGAAAAGCAATCTTCTACAGCAGCGGACACCGTACCGGATTCACGGACGATCATTGTATGTATTCCTATCGTAACACACGTGCGCACAATAGTATCCTTGTCAACGGAATGACACAGAAAATCGGGACAGAAGGATACGGATGGATTCCACGCTGGTATGAAGGGGAAAAGATTTCATATATGGTCGGAGATGCTTCCAACGCTTATGGCAAAGTGACTTCTCCCCTATGGCTGAAACGCGGTGAACTGTCCGGCACTCAGTACACGCCTGAAAAAGGTTGGGACGAGAACAAAGTAGACATGTTCCGCCGCCACATCATCCAATTGGGGACTACCGGAGTGTACGTAATTTATGATGAACTGGAAGGAAAAAAAGCTGTGACATGGAGTTATCTTCTGCATACGGTAGAACTTCCTATGGAAATGCAGGAACTACCTGATGAGGTAAAAGTTACCGGAAAGAATAAGGCCGGCGGTATATCCGTTGCTCATCTGTTCAGTTCAGCCAAGACAGAACAAGCTATTGTAGATACTTTCTTCTGTGCTCCTACCAACTGGAAGAATGTGACGAATGCTCAGGGAAAAGCCCTGAAATATCCTAATCATTGGCATTTCTCCTCTACAACTGTTCCTTGCAAAACCGCCCGTTTCTTAACGGTTATGGACACACACGGGAACAACCGTTCGGACATGGAAGTGATTCGTAAAGGCAATACCGTACAGGTAGGCAATTGGGTTATCACTTGTAATCTGACAGATAAAGGAAAGGCCGCTATCAGTGTCACCAATAAGGCTGAAAAGGTTTCCTTAAATTATGACGCAGGTAAAAAGGAAGGTGCGACGATTGTAACTGACCAGGTGGAAGGTAAACAAGTCAGCAAAATTCTGACGGACTATTTACCTGATTTTGAGATATAAGATAATAGTATTCAAATGAAAACAGGAGAGCTTATTATCACTCTCCTGTTTTTCCTATGAAAATGTAGAAACTACCTTTTACTAGTCTAAAATTATCTTACAAAAGCGTGTTGCTCATAATATTCATATACGCTTCCATCTTCTTTTTCTTTTTCACGAAGTTCATAGACTAACTCCGTTTCAGTCATCTTGGTCACTGTCCAAACTTCCGTATATCCTTCGTCGTCAGTATCAATCATGGTAAGCTTATTACCTGAATATGTCCATGTACCATGATAATAATTAGTACCACCTGAAAGATTATAGACATCTTTCTCTACGTAAGTTCCATCTTCTTTGAACTCAATAGAATAGCGATTGGTACCGTTCACATAATCCTCTTTATGGTTATTCACCATTTCACCATCCTCCCATTCTTGGTCAAGATAGTACACACCATTCCAAGTTCCCAATAATAAATCACGTGACCCCACCGAATCTTCGTCATCATCGCCACAAGAATATACACTAAATGATAATAACACTACTGCCATGCATGCAGCCATTTTCCATAAAATTTGTTTCATAATTCATTCATTTTATTAATTGTTTATACTAAAAGATCACTCAATTACAACATTCATTCAAGAAGAACTCATTCATAAACTAAATTAATATCGTTAGTCACAAAATCAATTTCCCAATGAGCACCTTCCCCACTCTCCCATTGATAATACTCCGCCATACGATTCCACCAGTCCTGAAACTTGGCTCCAGTCTCGCCTAAGTCCTTCACTAATTTCTCATATAAAGCATCGTTATCAGCAGATACTATTTTAGCCAATTCATTCAAGCCATTCTGACGTTCAAAGAGCTGTTGAATTTCACACTTCTCTTCCTCCGTCACTTTTCCAACTACTTTTCTCATTTCTTTATTATATCAAGAGGATCCAAATACGTTATTTCTTTTATTTCCACATTATTCATGCAGGTACTCCCTGACTGACGAATAACAGCTAATAATGCACGTGCCGCATTTCGTTCCAGATGTGAAACAACACACTGTTCATGCGAAGGAGTATTTACTTCCAACGTAGTTTTTCTGTTTAGATAAATACAACGTTTACACTGATAAGCATCACAGATACGGCACAAAGGAGCATAATCCAAACGATAAAGTTGCGCATTTTTGATGTCAAGACCTTTTTTCAAATCTCCTATAGCAGTTTCTTCACCTTCCAGATAAAAAGCCGGACAAACATAAAACTTCCCATCGGGTGCCAATGTTATGCTTTCCCATCCGGCATTGCAATTGTTCATTCTATCCAACATGATGCGGTCAGTCAGCAAATTAAGCTGCGGATTTTTTCCCTGAGCATAACATGCCGAAATCATCTTCGAAATAGCCTGTAATACTTGCTTGTAAATAGTAAAGTCTACATCTGTAAAGTCGTCTATATCAGTAAAGACGACATTTAAACGATAAATCTTTTGTAGAATACAATCTAAAGACAAATACTTATCAAAGAAATCCTTTTTTGATGTTCGAAGCACGTAAGTTTGACCTGGAGCAAGCTGAAAACTCAAAAATGTGTTCCAGTCATTGAAAACCATCACATCTGCTTCTTCCCGACAACCGACGGGAACAATCTTGCTATGGTCAATAGTTTCAATAGTTTCCTTATACTCATCAGGAAGTTCGTAATCGGGATACACAAACTGAATCGACAAATTTTCTTTCATAGCAAAAAATATACCTGCTTTCAAATCATCCAAAGCTATCAGCCTACGTGCCTTACCGCTATTTTCATAATAACAGAAAGACGTACTCGTATCGTCTAATTGTATAATCAGATATTGAATCATAACGTTAACAGATTACATTGTTTGACATCTTTTGCCTTTTCCCAAACTCATCACACTCACCCTCCAATTCCAACTTACGGAAAAGCTTGTTCCAGTAATAGTTGTTGGCATGAACGCGTGCCTTGTGCATTTTGCAGATAGCAGTGCTTCGCTGATAAATAGTTGGAGTGTCGGCAGCATCGTAGTTCTCACCTTGACACCATGCACAGCCACTAGCTACCTCACAATCAATACATTCTTTCGTACTCTGCGTACAACGGTCAAGAGTTAAGAATGGACGAAGCTTGTTTTTGTCAATGCCGTCATGAATATTTCCGATAATCCATGCTTTCTTACTACGCAAAGAGTATTGAGCAAAACGAGTACAAGGATAGAAATTGCCCGCTGCATCCACGGCAAGCATCCTACCGGCTCCGCACCAGTTCTGATTATCCATCACACAATCCATTGTTTTACCTATATGCTCTGTAAAAAACGAACAAGTGTAATCCTGATAATATCCTCCATCTATAATTGCATCAGCCAACTGCATTAGTTGTTCCTCAAAAAGAGTTTCATCTCCCTGCTCCCACACAGCCTCAAAAACACAATTTATATTGACTTCATGTATACCTAGGCTGTATAAATGAAGAACGCTTTCTTTAATATAAGGAATGTCCGCACTACTGATTGTCACTTTCGTTCCCGCATTTGGAAATTGTTCTAGCCATAATGGTATATTACGCGCCACATCTTTATAAGAACCTTTATTTGTAATTTTATACACACGATTCAAATCATGTTTCATCTCCGTACCGTCTATAGTGATACCGATACTTAAATGTTCTTTATTTTTCTTGATGAAATTCTGTACTTTCTCTTCATGGTAATTAATGCCATTGGTAGAGAATGAGAAGCGATAGGAGTTGAACCAATGATGATTTCGACGGAACATTTCCATCTTAATATAGTCACAAATCCTATCAATCAGATCTATTTCCAAAAAGGGTTCTCCTCCGATAAAATCCCAGACAACGGATTCTTCCCGGAATTCATCTTCTCGTTCCAAAATATAGTCAACAGCCTGCTTTGCTATCTCCCAAGGCATACGTTCTTTCGTATTCTTGCCTACAAGATAGCAATATTTACAAGCAAGCTGGCAGTCTTTTGTGACAATGAATGTGATGTTCTTGTCCATGCCGGACTGCCAACCTGCATATTGTTCTTTTATCTTCATCAAACCATTAATGCTTATTCGTTCGTGAGCATGTACTCTTGCAAGTGCTATAGCATGAACCTTTACAGCTTGTGTTACAACTGTAAGGTACATTAATAGCTAATGCCTTACACGTTGATGCACAATGTCTTGTACACACAGAGTTACAATTTCCCTTACAACTTCCACCGTTACTGCTACCGTCTTCGTTACCTTCAACTGGTGGTTCATCAATTTCACATGAAGTGAGAATACTTGGTAATGCAGTCAATGCTATTGCCGGAAGTACAAGTCCTGCTGCTTTTTTAAAGAACTGTCTTCTGGAAATTAGTTCGTCGTTATTATTTTTCTTTTTCATAAATGTAATCCTTTAAATATTAGAAATAAAAACCTGTCTTTACATAAAAATGAGAAGAGCCTTTATCGTTCCCGAACTTCTGTAAGCCACAACTAAGAGTGAACTTTTTGTACTTTATACCTGGTCCGAATTCGCAATAGAAAGAAGTTTTACCACCTGACGGCTTCAGTGAGTGCCCTGCACCTAATGCCAAATCCACGAATGGCGAAAAGTCAGAGGTCACAGGATAAAAGCCTCGCAAATCGACATACCCTGTCATGGCAAAACGTAAACCTTGACCTTTGTAATAATGCGTTAACATATGAGCATCTACACCAATTGATGTCTGAAGATAATCCCCCCACATGATTCCATGAAGCATTCCCAACATGGCACGGGCAGAATACGTCTTCGCATCGTTCACAGTCGAACTCGTTCCATAACCAATATGCATCCCTCCTGCATATTTGGGTGTCCAATCGATTGCATGGCCCAGTGAAGGAAACACAGCCAGCATAAAGCAAAACAATCCGACTTTCTTTAAGAACCGACTATGCAAGCCGTTTCTCTGTTTCTGATTCTTTTTCATAAATAATTAATTTAAGTGAATATTAAAGTGACTTCAATCCTATTTTATCTCTCGAACAAGCATCCCCGGATAAAAATCGCCGCCACTAACCTTGACAAAAGTTGTAGCTTTCAAATCTGCTCCATAAGCCCCCTCTTCTGCTGCCATATAACGGTTATCCCATATTTTATCGGCAACAGGTTTAATAATGCCCATCCGTTTGTATTCAATCTTACCTTCTACTTCTCTGGCTTCAAGAACTTCAAATCTGGAATTTTTGTCGATGCCTTCTTTTTGTCCTATCTGCACTGTTATAGCCGGATCCACATTCAAGATTGGAGCTTTTATTTTAAACTGTTCATATTTCTTTTGTAAGTCAGCCACATTTTCATCAATAGCCCGTTGGCAGGCTTTACGAATCATCTGCAAGGGTTCTTCTTCTTTTATTCCCAAGAAAGACGTTTTAGCACCACTGGATTCCACTTCACCAACATATTTCATCTGAAACGCCCCCCGATTCTTCTCGAAGGCAAACTTCTTTTGCTCATCCGCTTTCTCCGAGTAGTAAAGAGTATAAAACTGATTTGCAATTTCTTCATTCCATATCAGTTGATAAAGACGAGTATGTATTTTCACAGAGAAGCCCTTTAGTGTCGCTATAATATCACCATAATTTTGTCCCAATTTTACATAATCGCTATTGCCGGTAGCCATTCCGGCAACACCGCCAAGTACAGTCAAAGCCAGTCCCCATGTTTTGGCACGGGCGTTTTTATCTATATAGCGAACCTCATTTACCAATAAGTAAGTATTTCCTATTAAATCCTCTCCAGCATCTTGCAACATGGCTATCCCTCTCTTTGAGCGTTTTGCCAGTTCCTTATCAAATTCTGACGCATTATAAAGACCGCGTTCTTTTACCAGTTCCATGTCACACTCCCCCGTTAGAATGTTCCTATTAAACCATTTCCCTACAAGTCGGCTGGCTATATGGTTACGATTGATAAAGTCCGTAATATCCTCTGTATATTTTCCTTTACAGTCTACAACAACAGCATTTATACTCAGCCCATGATCATTATATTTATCAGGAACGGGAATCGCCAGGAACTGTTCTTTTATCTCGTCACAGAAATCCTGTTCGCTATGGCTTACAAGTATGCTATAGATAGAACTACGACGATATTTCATATCTTGCTGAACGGTTTCCTGTGCCCCAGACTCAGAAAACACGAATGTTACCAATAGTACCGTTATCAAAAGTCTTACATTTCTCATTTCTTTATTCTTTAATAGTCCCACATATCATTTTCAATAGTCCCTGTCAATTCACATTTATTGCGCTCCTGATTGTTTCTAATCATAAATTTGTAAGTATCTATTTCTGTCCATGCTCCCATCTTTTGATTGAGCATCTGCGAATAAGCCTTTATTGCCAAGTTTCCATTTGGCATTATACAAGGAACCAAGACCTTACCATCAGAAGAAATACAACCGACCTTATTGTTCTTGTCCCAGACTACCGCAACTCCCTCAAAATCTCTATTAAAGTTTCTAAAGCCCGTATATCCTGCACTAAAGGCCAATTGGTTTGTTTCGGTTGACAGGCAATACCATAAACCTTTGTTTTCTTTCTGCACCCACATTAGTTTTGGTTTCCATTCTTCTTTAGCGGCTGTATTATTCCACTTACATTCCACAGCCATCTTATTATCCGGTTCTATTTCGCCCCAACCGGATTTTGTTCGCACGCTAGCCCAACCATATTTAAATGATTGCGCAGATTCATACATAGCCGGAATTATAAATTCCCCTTTTTTATCAAGGAATCCATACAACCCGCCTTTATCCTTTTGTACACACATAAGTCCTTCGCTTACAGGACTGATTAGATTATAAGAAGGAGATATAATTTCATGTCCGAGGCTATCTATAATACCACATTTATCACCATTCTTGACTACATATACGCTCTCCCTCATAGGAAGGATCAAACTATAATTTTTAGAAATCTTACGACCTTCTTTATCTATCAGATATTGTTCTTTATGAGTAGCGATGACAGCATTTCCCTTTTCAAAAGGAGTGACTACCTCAACGTCTATCCAATCCTTAAAAAGTAATTTACCCGATTCTATAGTATAATAATTAGACTGAACTTTTTTCTTCTTCTCACGAGCTACAGTAATAAATCCATTATTAGGGCTATAAGCCAAATCATACTTATCCGGTGGCAGCAACATTGTACCATTCCCATCAAATATGCCTATTTTATGAAAAAACTTCTCATTCGATTTCCTATAATCATATTTATGCATTTCTCCATTCAAGCTAGAGAAACCAAACTTATTAGACACTACAATGTAAGTGTTTTTAGTCATGGATAACTTGCCAAACTTTTTCGGAGACAGGAAACTATATGTCAATAATTCAAAGCTACCGCATTCTTCCGCTAATTTCCGATCTGCCTCAGACATTTTTTCCAGATATGACTCATTCAATTCTTTCGTATGGCTTTCCACATATTTTTTCGTTTCCGAAAAATCAAACTCGGAAGATACATCAAAACTAAACTTAAACAGATTTGGAGTGTACCGCATTAACGCATAACCGTCTTTTTTTATTTTTCTAAGTTGTTTGATGTATTCCGGATCATTATAAATCGAAGCCATCAATGGATTCGCATCCGGTGTCAATTCATCAAAAGTTCCGATAGCTTTGTATTTTACAGGAACAATAAGATCACCATTACGTTTGTACACACCAAACTTTCCGCCTTTCACAATATCCTTATTCTTTTTCTTATCAAATTTGCCACCTTCGTTTACCCAACAATATCCACGCTCGTTGAAAGTGCCGACCGCAGTATATTTACAAGGAATAAAAACATGGAAACTATCATCTATATAACCATATTTTCCACCTTTCATTACATAGGCAAGCCCATCCTTAAACAGACCAATCTCGTCATACTCAGCTTTCATTATTATATCTCCCCGCCGATTGATATATCCCCATTTTGCACCGGTGAGAATGCCGTCTTTTACACTTCCACCTTCCGCAATCTTGCAATAATCGCCATTCCACTCGTACATCTCCGAGTACTTAATCTTTATAACCTCTTTGCCTCTTGCATCAATATATCCCCACTTCTCCCCTTTTTTAACTTTCGCCTTACCATCAATAAAAGGATAAGCTTCCTTGAATTTGTAATCAATTACTTTCTTGCCATCGAGGTCTACATATCCCCATTTCCCTTTCCCATTTTGTTCGGGAATAAGAGTTTGCGCATTCAATATTGATGTCCCCATCACTAGATAGAAAACAATCATCCAACAAATACGATTCATATTACCATTTTTTAGTTGCACATTATTTTATCACATTAATTTCCGTCTGCTGCCCTTTTCCGTAAGCCATTCCGATTTCCTTGGCAGCATTTATCTGTTCTTTTACTAAATCAACGTTGTCGTCATAAACTTTCATCTCATGTTGCACCTCTACCTGTACCCGACCTTTTATCTCAGTATAGAGTGATTCTGCCTTAGAATAAGCAGAGGATTTAGGATCTATCAAAGACAACCAATAGCAAGCTTCCCCGGCAGCAGCCCCTGTTTGATCGGCTGTCCATATCCTACGGGCTTTCTTCAAATAGTTCTCACCTATTCTATCCCGCGCTTTTGGATAAATAGCTATTATCTCACGAGTCACTTCATCATATCGGTTACAACATTCCGGCACAGAAGCCAACAAGTTAAAAGCCTCTTCATACTTTTCCAGACCACCCAACCGATGTGCCTGTGACACAATCTGCGCCGTATGCTGATTGTAATAGGCCAAAACTTTACCTTTTGCTCCTTTGATGAAATCCAGCAATTTCTTGTTTTGCGGATTTATCAACCGTATGGCATTCTGCATGGCTTTCGTCTCTGTAGCACCTGCCCCTCTTACATTGACAACCAGAGTTGCCATCGTTTTCATACCTGCCCTATCCACCAGTTTGAGAATAATGTCACATTGGTAAGTCGCACTTGCCGGAATAGTAGGCACGACCTCTTTCTGTATTCCTACAACATCTGCTGTAAGAAAAAACTGAGTATAAAAGAAATCGGATGAAATACCTTGAGAAACTACCAACTGTTCCATTTTAGAACGTAAATATTCTTGCTGCATTTCATTCACCCCATCAATACTCTCCGCCATTAACACAGCGATAGGAGTGTCACACTCCACTTGCGCCGATATTCCACTGGAAAACATCAGCAACACCATAAATACACCTATAATCTTTTTCATGATATTTTCTATTTATCCCCTATAATCAATTGACATCTTCCCAATCCTTGTGGAATTACCTTGCAGACAAGATTGTACGGTGGCTTGCGCAACATCTTTCTCAATTCTTTCACAAAATCTTCCGTATCTATCGCTTTGCCATTTTCATTTATCATTGGAATTCGAACCTGATTGAACATGGCAAAATTCTCCGAGCCTTCCGCTTTCGAAAACCTACCTTTCACACAATGCTTTTCCAGCCATTCTTCAATCACATCAATCAGCTCATTTTCACCGTACTCAGTTTCCAGATCAATACCCGCTCCTGTATCAAACACATTTATATCAATAGAGACTTCTCTACCATTTTCAAACAAATTGTCGAAGTGAGCCTGCAACTGTGAAGTAAAATTATCCATATTAACTAAAATGGCTTCTTCAACCAATACAGGTATCTCGGCCGAAAAAGAAGGTTGCCCTGTTCCTTGTGCACCTGCCACCTGCATATTGGTGCAAGCATCTATCCCACGCAAATTATAGGTTACCGATTTCTTCGGCCCCAACACATTCACGCTCCAGTCAACTTCCAGAATGATGTCACATTTAGCGGTTCGTTTCAAAACATCAAGTGCTGTTTCCGTCAACACGGCACCCGAATTCTTACTCAAAGTCATAGCATTTCTGGCATTCATCATTTCCATATTTTTTATAGAAGTGGAAAGGTCTTTCAAAGGAAACCCTTTGTCAGCCATCAAAATACCTATCTTAGAAATGACATTCATCAAATCCTTATCCTGCGCCAGTGCTTTCTTATAGTCCGGAAATGTTTCGCTTCCCAATTCTGTAGTTCTTTCAAACACATATCCTTTTTCATTACACCAAGGTAAACTGGGAACGACCATAAGTTCCGGTTTCTTTGCTTGTCCCAATAAGTTCAGTGAAAAGAAGAGTAGGACACATACATAATACATCCGTTTCATATGCTGAGATTTTATAGTTACATATTAAAAGCCTGAAGACAATCCTCTGATAATGTTATCGGTTTCCAATTGTTTTCGCAACTGATCTTTTGCCACAGAAATCACAGCACCTATTTTATATTGCCGTTTTGTTACTTTGACACGTTCAAACGTGCCTTCTACAATAGTGGCAAAATTCAAATAGGCATTTTTCTTTTCGAAAAACTCATCAAAATATTCCTTGTTTTCTTCCTCTACAGATAAGTTTTTGGCAAATGGTTTCTGACCGCCGCATTTCGTGCTACCAGTCACCCCCTTAAATATAATTCCATGAACAGCATATTTCCGGAGTGTCTCCGGTTTCAGATTAAGTTTATTTGCATACACCCAAACCTTTACAAGGTAAGTACCTTCTACTCCATTTCCTTCACAAATGATGTCATATCTCCTATCAATGTTCTGCTTCACATCCTGTCCGTACATTGATATAGACTTGATAGAAAAAAGGAATAGAGCAATAACTATTAAGCAATTACGTCGTTTCATTCCCGCTTTTTATTTTGTCTGCTTATAGCCTCCCCAGATTGGGCAATAATAAATAAAAAAGGCATGGGAGTCTGTACTGTTGCTTATCTCAGTCTCAGGCTCTCGCATTGCCCGTCTGTAAGGATAAGCAACGCAGCTAGCCCACGCCTAGATGAGATATATAGAACACTATGCATAGCATAATGTTTAATCACACCTATAGTGGACGTTCTCCGTTGCCATATCCGCTTACAGACTAAGAATTTGCGAGATTCGAGACTGAAAGATATGTTTGGTAAACGCCTTTCTTAATAAAAATCCCCGCCACCCCCTCTGGGGCTAGCTGGATGCTGCAAATATAGAAAGTTAAATTAAGACTGACAAACTTTATTTTAATTATCTTACTTCTTTTTCTGTTGTCTATCATGTCAAAGAACGGTCCTAACCGCAACCGCACATGAAGTATATAGTTCAATACTACATTATGCCGGCTCTATACGGTGATTTTGAAGTTTCGTTAATGGACGACTAGAGTTGGCTATTTGGTCAAATACAGTTGGCTACTTAGACGACACCAGTTGGCTGAACGGTCAACTGCATTCGGCCAATATCATGCTGACTATTTCAATCCGGTATTCAGTCGTATTCGTTTTCTTGTACCCTCACATATCACGGAACACCAAAGCTTTGGTTTTAGCTGGGGCTTCTTTCTTTGTGAGTGTGAACAGTATGAAAGATGTGAAAGATAAAAAAGAGGACTTTTAATCACAGTAAACATCTGTCATACTACAACTTACGAGTCTGTGAAATTTGTGAAAGGTAAAAAGTGATTTTTAATATCCTACCTCAATGGCTTATTCAAACATTAGTTCATATAAAAATGTTATATTTGCAGACTAAGAATAAAAAGGAACAACAGATGAAGTATATCGGAGCACACGTAAGCGCATCCGGTGGCGTAGAATACGCCCCCACCAATGCACATGAAATAGGAGCAAATGCTTTTGCACTATTTACCAAGAACCAACGCCAATGGGTAAGCAAACCGTTAACAGAAGAAAGTATCAGTCTTTTCAAAGAGAATTGTGAGAAGTTCGGTTTCCAGCCGGAATATATCCTGCCCCATGACAGTTACCTTATTAATTTGGGACACCCCGAAGAAGAAGGTCTTAATAAAAGCCGTGCCGCTTTTCTGGATGAAATGCAACGTTGCGAACAACTCGGATTGAAACTTCTAAATTTCCACCCCGGCAGTTCTCTCAATAAAATATCAATAGAAGATTGCCTGGCACTTATAGCAGAAAGTATCAACATCACTTTGGAAAAGACGAAAGGAGTGACAGCCGTTATCGAGAATACCGCCGGACAAGGCAGTAATCTGGGAAGCGAATTCTGGCAACTTAAATATATTATTGACCGGGTGAACGACAAAAGCCGGGTAGGTGTTTGTCTTGATACTTGCCATACCTACACAGCAGGTTACGATATAGTGAACGATTACGATAAGATATTCGACGAATTCGATAAGGAAATAGGATTCAACTATCTACGCGGCATGCACTTGAATGACTCAAAGAAAGCATTAGGCACCCATGTAGACCGCCATGACAGTATCGGCGAAGGACTGATTGGAAAAGCATTTTTTGAAAGATTAATGCAGGATTCAAGATTCGACAATATGCCGCTAATACTCGAAACTCCGGATGAGAGTAAGTGGGCGGAAGAGATTGCCTGGTTAAGAAGCGTCGAGTAAAAGACCGGAAAATACAAGTTATAGAACACATTTACGAAAATATATTCAACTTTATGTTATAATATTGAATATTATATGTATTTTTGCACCCGTAAACCTTTGGACTTCAAAGTGCTTACGGGTATTTTTATTGCAAAACAAACATTTTAATAATCGCATAAACAAAAAAGCAACGTATATGAAAAAGTTTTGGTTAGCATGCACAATGGTCATCGCAGTGGGTATAAGCGGTTGTGTAGACAGTTATAAAGACTTATACCAGGAAGCTCCGGAAAAAGAAACAAATCTATCAGATTTCTCTACAAAACAGGTAGTACAAGTAGAAGCAGACTATTCGAACGCTGATTCGCACGTGCCTTTTTATATATATGACAAGAATCCGATAAAACCACAGGAAGCTGAATCCAACACTATAACCATTGACGAAAACATCGAGCCACTGGATGGTGCTTGGACAGATGAACAAGGCAAGTATAGTGGTAAAATGTCCCTTCCTGCCTATGTATCAGAAGTATATATTGTCTCCACATCGCCATTTGCAACAAAACCTGTAATAGAAGGTAAAGTAGAGAATGGAATATTAAAGTTTTCCGAAACTGATGAACAAATTGGAACAAGGGCTTCAGAGCCACAAGGCAAAAAAAACACCCAATATAATGCCAACCGATTTAAATCATTAGGATGGAATAATGCTCTAGGCTCTTTTGACACAGAAACAGGGAAAATAAACTACCTATATAATGGTGACTTAAAATTAAGCAAATCAGAAATGAAAGAGCTGAAGACTACCATAAATAGTGTTTTGAAAAATTCTACTAGTTTTGTCTGCCCGCAAGCATACCGTACAGGAGCTGATTTATATATTGAAAAAGACCAAACAGCCGTAGCACTAACCGCATTATCCGGATGGACTTGTTGGAATAGTTCATTGGGATACTATTACTATAGAGCTGACAAGGTTCCAACTAATCTAAATGATGTAACTATATACACAATATTCCCAAATACTCAAACCAGTTGGAATAATGGATACGGAGTGTATTCATACCCAAGAGGTATTAACGAGGGAGAATCCGTTCAGTTGAAATACTTCGATAAAGATTACCCGGAAGGAACAGAGTATTTCCCGAAAGGCTATAAAATAGGCTTTGTCCTCGCTACAAATGCTTGGGACAGGTACTTCTCTGCTTTCAAATTCGACTTTCCTTATTATGCTTGTTCAACAGAAGGTATTGGAAAAGTTCGCACTGCTATGTTCAAAGATAGCAAAGGCAACATTGCCATTACCTTTGAGGATTACAAAGACGACCAGAATTTCACTGATGTCCTGTTTGCCCTAAAAGCAAATCCAAAAATTACTAATGTTCCGACTGTAGATCCGGAATCAAACACCACCATCAAAAAGACAGGTGTGTATTCATTCGAGGATTACTGGCCTAAGGCGTATGATTACGACATGAATGACGTAGTTGTACTTTATACCTATGAAAAAACATTCAATATTTATAATGAAATTCTAAAGGAATCATTCACCCTAGAACCCCATACTGCCGATTGGCAGGCAATGTTGAACAACGGACTGGCATTTACTTTAAAAGACTTAGGTAGCTATCAGAATATAACAGACTCTATCAAGACAAGTAATGATACAAAGTTTAAGTTAACTAATTTCGTACACGAAAACAATGTTGTCATACTGACAGAAAAAGTGAAAGATAACTCAAAAACGCAGTACAAAGTAACTATTGAATATAAAAAAGGTCAGAAAACATCTGAAACTTCAATAGATGCTTTCATTTTCCGTCCTAGCAATAACGGAACTCGCTTAGAAATACATATTCCTATGCAAGCACCAACTGCAAAAGCAGATATGACATATTTCAATACAGAGGATGATCGCTCGGATCCGGCTAAAGGTATTTACTATGTATCCGATAAAGATAAAATCTATCCATTTGCATTTTTCCTGCAAGGTGCCAACCTGAGTGATGTGGAGAAGCTTCTAACAAAAGAAAATGAAGGTATTGCCATTAGTGAACTTTATCCGAAATTCATAGGCTGGGCAAAGAATAATAACACAAATAAGGATTGGTACAAGAAATAATCACTCTTATCCTCTCAATATAAAAAATGGCTGAAAGTAGTTTGCACTTTCAGCCATTTTTTATATCACAATCACCAAGCTTTAGAATCCTACTTATTTCCCATGCATATCCAGATTCCCTTCCCACAAATATTTACGAGTCTCCTTCACTGCCACTCCCGAAAGGAAGATAAGTGATATCAGATAGATACTTAATAAATATTCGCCATACTGACTAAAGGTTCATACAATTTTTCTATATCTTGCGAATCCATTTCTATTTGTACCTGGTCGCCGGGCATTAGTTTCTGTCCTTTAGGAATCCAGTCTTTCCGGTCACGGTGGACATTGATGATTATGCATCGCTCCGGCAGACGAAGTTCGTCTACAATCTTTCCGTCCAGATAAGAACCGCTCATGACTTCAACCGACAATGTGTAGCGTGCTTCTTCTTTGAATGCAGGCGAATGAATCATGTCCTCGTATAAAGTCACATTGAGAGGTTTTATTTGAAGCATTTCCGTGAAATAATAAGTTAATCCCCCAACTACTATAGAAGGATAGAAAACTTCCAAATGTCCTGTTATCTCGGTTATCAGTACGATAGCTGTCAATGGGGTACGGACTACCGCCACCAGAAAGGCGGACATACAAATCAACATGATATAACTGATATTCTCGTGAGCGATAAGTCCCTGTTGCACCATAATCAATGCTATGATTTGTCCGAGAAGCCCTCCTGTCACCAATGTAGGAATAAAATTACCGCCCGGCAAGCCCGAAGAAAAAGAGAATATGCTAAAAACCAAGTGTAATAGCATCATACCGACAATCCAGAGAATATGTGTATCCGGATGCATTGCCTGCGAAAGCAAGAATTGTTCTCCCCCACCGGTCAGGTTGAATTCTGCCATAGAAATAAGGAAGGCTATAAAAAGCAAATAGAGCATCTTCACATATTCCGGATGTTTAATGGCAGGATAGATACGTTTGACCTGAAGGGTGGTGATAGAAAAAAACTTCCCAAAAATAGAAACCACAGCAGCCAATAGAAGAAACAGTTTCACCTGTCCCCAAAAAGTCATTCCCGGTACAATGGCATCTATATGAAAATAAGGATTCATGGGAAAAATCCAACTAGCTACCCCACCGGCGACTACTCCTGCCAAAAGCGTGGTAATAGCCGTTTTAGGCGCGTCGAACCGTTCGATGGATTCGATAACCAACAGCGACGAAGCCAACGGCGCAGCAAAAGCAGCCGCCAATCCCGCACCCGCACCGGCAGCCAATAATTGTTTCCGCTCACCACTAAGTACCCGTCCCCATTTAGATACCAAGTATCCCACATACGAGCCTATCTGTACGGAAGGACCTTCACGCCCCAAAGATAATCCTGTACTTAATGCGAGTATTCCCCCCACGAACTTGGCAATCAATTCCCGAAAAGGATGTTTATAATCAACCCGTCCGTTGATGACTCCACGCGTCTGCGGAATCCCGCCGCCCGTAATGAGAGGCATTTTCTTTACCATCCAAGAGACGAATATAAGAATCCCCCACATCAACAGAAAAAGGGGAATATACCAATACCACTCCAAATGGGCATCAAAGAAATCGTGACGAAGATTAAAGAAAAACTGTAATAGATAATGGTAGGGCACGGCAATAAGCCCTGTCAGCAGTCCCACAAAGATACTGACAAAGTAAAGCCGCGCATCAATCAACTTCAACTTAAAGATTCGCCAACGGCCCTTATCCTTCAATTTATTGACAAAATCAAACATTCGGCAAGGTTTTCATTGTTTTCACGTAGGACAACAACAATCAAAACCCTGTTGTGGTTTTCAAACAAACAGGAATTTAAATTATCGTCCCATCATATTCAGACGAAGAATAGCGTGCACCATGAAATAGGAACCCAGCGCGTTGTAGTCGGTATCACGAATGGCGGTGGCAGTAATCGTACGTATCATCGAAACGTCCTGATGAAGGATATCATATATTTTGAAACGGAGCAGTAATTGTTTCCGTTTCAGGAAGGCTTTTGACAACTGGCAGTTCCACATAAAGTTCTCGCGGGCATAGCCACTGTATCCATAGCCGGAACGTTGGAAATAAGTAAGGTCGCTGAATAGCTCTATCCTCCACGGGAAGTAATATTGCATTTCCGTGCCGAAACGGTAGTCGTACGTTTCGGTACGTGTCTCTTTCACATTATTATGGGAATTGTTGTAAAGCAATTCTGCACGGGCACTGATTTCGATTTGTTTCGTGCGGTATGTTAATTGCAGGCGTTGACGCGCCGTGAAATGCTTTACAGTACTCTTTACAGGGTCTTCCTTGTTTATTGTGCTATATCCGTTCTGATTTCTGTATTGCAGGTATGAATACGTGCGGAATATCCAGCTACGGTTTTTGAAAGGAGTATTGAGAGAAAAAGAACCCAAAGCCCGCCAGTTACCGTTCAGATTGAGCGGAGTAGTGGTCCGCACTCCTGTTTCGCTGTCATAAGTCACTTGATTGGTCACACTGTTAATGGTGTTTTCTACCAGTGCGGTAGCAACTATATTCCGTTGATGTTTCGTATTATAGGAATTGAAATTCAATGTAAACGTATTGATATAAGAAGGCTTCAGAGAAGGATTCCCCACACGGATATTCAATGGGTTGGTACGGTCGGTCACGGGCTGAAGGTCGCGTATATTGGGTTGGCGGCTCTTTCCCCGATATACAATCTGCAAACGAGTACGTTTGGAGAACTTATAGCGGAAGTTGACAGTAGGTGAAAAATTAAAGACTGTCCTTTTCAACTGGTTCTCCGGGTCATTTTTCAGAACGGAATGACTCACGGATTTCTGAGGTTCGAAGTCGGCACCGATATTATAATTGTATTTCTTCCGGGAAGTGCGGACAGCAAGGTTAAACAGGTGGTTGCTATACTGATTTTCAAATTGGTTGCTTGCTTCTTCATCATAGCCGGGAGTAAATTCTTCCAGTTCCTTATCCCAGTTGTAGACAAAATGATCGGAGTTGTTCACCCGATATTGATAGCTATAACGGAACTGAAGAAAGTGCAACCAGGGTAATGGTTCTACATAGACTAACTGTAAACGATAGTTGTAACCGTCTACGTCGTCTTCTATTCTTTGGTTTTGGACTTTTTCCGTATTATTCTTAAAATAGTGTGTAGTAGAAAGATTCTGTCTGTCTATTGAAGAAGCATTCGTGCCATAATCTACTTTCAATGCTACGTTTCTTCCCATCCGGCTGAGTTTCCGGCTAAGTTGCAGCATCATCGTCATATTATAGGAAGAGTTATGATTTGTTCCTGATGATTCTTTTTCATTGAGCAAGACATCATTCCCCCACCCTTGCTGAAAACTTTCATTCCTTCTGTCGTTGACTGCCGTACGGTATTGGGGACGGAAAATCAATGTAGTTACAGAGTCCATTTTCCATTCCAGAGATGCGTTCGCTATCAGATTATCATTTTTCAGCCGGTTGCGCCCGGTGCTCTGAGTGATGGACTTGTCTTGACGAAGAAAATTATCGACCGTTGTATAGCTGTCTTCCTGACGATCTGTTCCTACATACTGGATATTCGAACGGAACTTGACCCGCTGCCAGTCATAAGTAGCATTCACACCCAAGGAACGGGAAGTGGTCAGCCCTTTTTGCGTGCGCAGATTGCCGCTGGAACTGGCAGATTCTCTCTGCATCTCGGAAAAGCCTTGATTATTCGTATTGTTCAGGTTTCCGATAATTGTCAGTTGGGAGTTGTCCCGAAAGCGGTTCAGGGTATTGGCTAGTTCATAACGGGCTTTACTACCATATCCGCCCATAAAGTTCTCCATCCAACCTAATTTCATATTTTTCTTTACCGACAGGTCGAGAATCATTTCTTCTTCCCCATCGTCAATACCGGTAAGGCGTGCCAAGTCAGATTGACGTTCGTATGCTTTCAGCTTCTCTATCATTTCTACAGGAAGATTCTTGAGCGCCGCTTTCGGATCATCGGAAAAGAACTCTTTCCCATCTACCAGTATCTTCTTCACTTCTTTTCCGTGAATCAGCAGCTTTCCATCTGCATCAATCTCGCCACCGGGAAGTTGTTTCACTAAATCTTCCAGCATCGAACCTTCGGGAGTGCGATATGCAGACGCATTAAAAACGGTTGTATCTCCTTCGGTCACAGCCATAGGAGCCTGACCTACCACAACTGTTTCATCCAAAGCGATTGTTTCTGAGCTTAAAGAAATATCACCTAAAGCATTCTTATTGCCATTTGCCACAGGTGAAACAGCGCGATAAACCGGAGTGTATCCGATAAAAGAGACATGAAGTAGCAAAGACTTATTCTTAGGAGCAGTGGCGGCTAACTGGAATTTTCCCTGTGCATCGGTTGCCCCGCCCGCCAACATTGCACTATCCGGTAGAGCCAAAAGCCGGACCGTAGCAAACGGTACCGGCTCATAGGTTTCCGAGTCAACAACACGTCCGGCAAAACGCTCTCCACCGGACTGCGCATAAACAGCCAAACTAATCAGTAAGAAGACATAACAACTAATCAAACGGTACTGAAAAGAATACTTATGACTGCCTATGCTCAAATTGTGTTGATTTAGTAAAATAAAACTCTAATAAAATAAACCTAATCTCTGTTTTTAGCCTTGACGCGGAGCACGAGGTTTCTGTCCCTGATGATGGTGTCCTTGTCCGGGTTTCTGTCCTTTTCTGCGGTCAAATTCTTTTTTGAATTTATTCGCATTGCTTTTCTCCTGCTGATAAATCTTCATTATCTGCTTCTGAGACAGTATCTTGCTGAATTCATTGTAATACTTCTCACGGACATCGAGCATCTTACGGCTTTGAGCAAACTGATTTTTCAGCATCGTTGCAATTTCCGCATCAGTCATGGACGGTCTTTGACCTTCCTTCTTTGCGTCCGTTTCCGTACCCTGCGCCTTTTCAGTTCTTGGTTTACGGTTCATCATACGACATTCACGCAGTTCTTTCAGATATTTCTCGTAAACCGGAGTAAACTTGGCGGCTGTTGCATCATCCAGCATCAGTGTTTTCACCATCTGACTGGTTTGCATCTGCATCATCTGTTCCTGCGTAGGACGTTGCTTTCTCTCTTTATTGTCCTTATTTTGGGCAGAAAGGGTCATCTGGCTTCCCATCAAAAGGGTAGCCAAAATTACATAAATAAACTTCATCTTCATAATCTTCACGTTTTTAATAATTGATTGAGTTACTTAATTCAAAAATATATCGTTTTCAGAGAAGCTGACGAGCTCTTCCAACTCCTCATCCGATAATTCCTTAATCCATTTGTCCGCATCTGTACCATTACTCCTGTCGGCAGCCAGTACATTCGAAGGTGATTTGGTCTCATCTGTCTGATGCAAAGACGGAACAAATAAAAGTCCTGTCAACATGGCCGCTAAAGCAATTACCGTAGAAACAATCAGCTTCATATGAGATTTACGCTGCTGTTTGACTCCGGCACGTTCCATCACCTTTCGTTGCACATCCTCGAAAAATCCGTCAGGAGTGCGGTAAGGTGTCCGTTTACCAATATCGTCGAAATCAAAATCCTTTTTCATCGTCCTATCTGTTTAATATATATTCCTTTATCTTATCTTTTGCATAATGGTAGTTCACTTTCAGTGTATCCACTTTACTGTCCAGTATCCGTGCTATCTCTTCGTATTCGAGTTCATCGTAATAGCGTAAGTTGAACACGATCCGCTGCTTTTCCGGCAGACTCAAAATGGCTTCCTGAAACTTCACCGCCAGTCCGTTTTCATAATCAATATATTCAGAAGCCTGCAATTTGCTCATCAGTTCTTCCTGAATCTCTTCCGAAGCGATGGTGCCTTCTTCTTTCCTCCCATTCAGCAGACGCAGACTTTCATTGGTCGCAATCCGGTAAATCCAAGTACTCAAAGAACTTTCACTGCGAAACTGCTCCAAATGCCGGAACACGCGAATAAATACTTCCTGAAGTACGTCTTCCGCATCTTCATGAGATACGACCAGTCTACGGATATAATTATATATCGGTTCCTGAAAAGCGTCCATTAACATCTTGAATCCCCGTTCGCGATTCGAGGTACAAGCTTCCCGGATTTTATTCTCATTTATCATCTGTTCTTTTTCTGAGCTTTGATTATTAGAACGCAGAAAGGCGGGGAAGTTAAATAGGGGATTCCGCTTTTTGCTTTTATTAACGTGAAAAGGAGAAAAGAGAGAGTATATATGAATGGAGAAAGCGCTTCCATAGCCTCATCAAAGACCACGGAAGCGCTTTAAATGTTTATTTATAAGCTACGTACAAAAAAAGCGTTTACCAGAACTTATTATATTCCGCGCTATATTCAAAACCTACGGCTTTCAACTGATTCACCAGTTCGTCCTTATTCACGTCCATATCTTCACAAAGTTCATCAAGCGAAGAATAACAGTCTCTCAATTTCATATTGACGACGCTGAACAGCATCATCGGGTCTTTGGGTAATTCCATAACATACAATCTTTTAAACCGGACGCAAAGTTACAGCAATCTCATTGAATGGCAAAACAAATCAATCACCTATTTCTTCTATCTTTAAAGAGACTTTTTCTATCAGCTTGCTGATTTCAGCTTCCAAAGGAATGACGTTGAACTCTTTCCAGAAGTTCTCGTCATACTTGAAGTTCGTATCGTAAAAGATAGTACTGTTGGACATCCTTTCAATACTGGGGAAGGCTGTCACTTGTTCCGTATCCACTTTACAGGTAATCATCTCGAACCA
>ERZ779623.36-NODE-36-length-96253-cov-6.949199_pt1 | contig 96253 bp, 62 predicted proteins | sample MGYA00514189_ERZ779623 | MGnify/ENA primary metagenome ERZ779623 (study PRJEB29562, sample SAMEA4376712) | mouse gut metagenome | isolation source: Cecum | study: EMG produced TPA metagenomics assembly of the A DSS colitis mouse model was used to assess the microbial... | reverse complement strand
GCCAAAGCAGGCAATGAGCCCCCCTCACGCAGAGGAAGAATATAAGTATGTAGTCAAATTCAGAGGGGCAGGACACGGTACGAAAGCACTGATTGCCGAACTGATTGGTGGGGAGATAGCCCGTGCACTGGGTTTCAGAGTCCCCGAAATCGTTTTTCTGAATCTGGACGAAGCCTTCGGACAGACGGAAGCGGATGAAGAAATACAGGATTTGCTTCAATGGAGCCGCGGGCTGAATATGGGACTGCATTTCCTTTCCGGTTCACTGACTTTTGACCCGGTAGTGCATACGGTGGATGGAAAGACTGCTTCGCAGGTAGTATGGCTGGATGCCCTGTTGACTAATATAGACCGCACCATCAAAAATACCAATATGCTGATGTGGCACAAAGAGCTATGGTTGATTGACCACGGGGCTTCCCTCTATTTTCACCATTCCTGGACGAACTGGCAGAAACAGGCACTTGTTCCTTTTGTACAGATAAAAGACCATGTACTACTACCGTTTGCCGATAAACTGGAAGAAACAGATGCTGAATTCAGGCAGTTATTGACTTCCGATAAAATACGTGATATAGTCAATGCTGTTCCCGACGACTGGTTGAACTGGACGGAAGGCACAGAAACGCCACAGGATTTGAGAGAGGTTTATATTCAATTCTTAGAAGAAAGGATGAAGCATTCCGAAACATTTGTAAATGAAGCACAAAATGCAAGAAAGGCACTTATATGAATACGCAGTTATCCGCTTCGTTCCCAAAGTAGAACGTGAGGAGTTTATCAACGTGGGGATTGTACTGTTTTCCAAACGAGCTAAATACCTGAAGTCCCTCTATATGATAAATGAGAATAAACTGAAACTGTTTTCTTCCGAACTGGATATTCATTGTCTGAGAGAAGGATTACAGGTATTTGACAAGATATGTATAGGAAATAAAGAAGGGGGAGCCATAGCCAATATGGATATTCCCGACAGGTTTCGTTGGCTGACTGCGGTCAAAAGTTCCTGCATACAGGTGTCCCGCCCGCATCCGGGATTTTCGGCTGATTTAGACAAGACTTTGGAAAGATTGTTCAAGGAACTGGTACTCTGATTCGCTGAACAATCTCTTCGTCAAACTAACGGGCAGCAATGTAGAAACTCTGTTCTACCGCTTCGGCAGTCTGCACTTGGGGTTCTCCACTACGTCCATATTGCCAGGCTACTACCGTAACCTTTACCGGAAACTTTGCACGCGGGGGAATTTTTGTCAATACAAGCTTGTCGCCCTTTATTTCTGCCGGGCCTTCCTTTACATAATAGCAGACCGGAAGGCCGGAATCTGAAGTTCCTTTCAAAGTTATGTCTTTCACTGAAGCCTTTACATCCGATAGTTTCGGGAAAGTAATATGTTGTGGTATCCCTTCCTTATTCCGATGCGGAATACGAATTTCGACCTGCTGGACGGCACTCCGGTATTTATGGTCTTGCTTTACGGAAGCCATCAGGCAGATGCTTCCTGTACGCTTGGGATTATCCAACCCCATCCGATAGAAACGTACAGTAAAAGTCGTATCATTCACAACTTCCACAGGGCCACAGATTCTCGACATCCGAATCGGACGTGTACCATGTTCTTTTGAATATTCGTTCCTTAGCGTATCTGTATACACTGCTTTCAAGTGGAAAGTGACTCCATCCGCTTCGGGTTGAAAAGAAGGGGACATACGCACATGGGATTCCGGATTGAAAGTAATCAGTTTTCCTTTTTGCTCAAAGCCTATATACTGTTCTGTCTTTCCGCGTTCATTGGCATAGTATTTTTCTGTGGCATCCGCCATTTCCTTATCAAAATACCAGAATGCATGGTTCCTGTCTCCTTTATATTTATCATAGGGAGCGGCTTCGCTTGCAGGCATTTTATTTTTCCGCCAACGGTCTGCCAGCCAGCCATTCTTTGCTTCTACCGGGATTAACCGGACGGGAGTATCCGATGGCGAATGTATCGGCAACCGGTATTGCACTGCCTTTTTCAGAAAGAGTGAAAGATAATCAATCAATTCATCGGAAATATCAAAATGTCCGTGTCCTGCATCTGCAAGGAATGAAAGAGGGGCATTCGGGTATTCACGACGATAATCGAAAGAGGTTATCAACCGATCTTCCCACCATTCGTCCTCTCCCATTACCATTAATGAGGGGATACCTTCTATTGTACGGGTTCCCCAATCCAAATTCGCACGCCCGTAACCTGTCAGATGAGTTCTGGGAGAATCACCGTGAATAGAGAGTACGGCCAATGTCCGTTCGGGATTCCACGCGGCAAAGTTCCACGGATAAGTAGCCATTGCCGAGTGTCCGACAGGGATGACCGGGGCAAATTCGAGTTCTGTATATCCGCTTGTTTCAGACAGGTTCTTCATCATTGTTTCAAAGATTTGCCGAGTACCTTGAGCCACGTCCCATCGTTGGTCTATTCCGGGAGTTATCCATATCTCCGCGATTCCCAGCTTACTCATGTTCTTCCGGAATTCGGGATGCTCGAAAATCGTTTCTTCGGTCATATTATGTTGCCCGATGATGACGGCACGGACTTGCTTGCAGTTTTCCGGTATCCATAGATAGGCGGAAGGGTGAGCGTTTGTCTCTTCCGAAATCAGCTCTTTTATTTCTACTGACCATTGCCAGGGGGCGGCTGCAATCCGGGCAGCCTGCATGAACAGGGATAACAAAACAACAAGAAAATATTTATTCATAATGCTTCTTTTAATTGATTTAACTTCATATACTACGAATATGGAGAACAAAACACTCAAAAAATGACTATATATATGAGAGATTAAATGCAAAGATAGGGCTATCCGTAAAAATGGTAGCAAAACCCGTAATCTATATAAAGACAGATTACTATTTACAGGCTAACTTTGCATAGAGGAAATAAAGATAATAAAAACATTAGAATACGCTTTTATTTTAATATAGCTTGATTATGGAAAAAGTAAAATTGAACAATGGCATTGAAATGCCTGTTTTGGGTTATGGTGTTTATCAGGTTACGCCTGAGGAGTGTGAACGTTGCGTATCAGATGCAATTAGTGTAGGCTATCGCTCTATTGATACGGCACAAGCCTATCACAATGAGGAAGGTGTGGGAAATGCAATCAGCAAAAGTGGTGTGCCGCGTGAGGAACTGTTCATCACTACAAAAGTATGGATTTCAAATGCCGGTTACGAGAAGGCCAAAGCTTCTATTGATGAATCGCTGCGCAAATTGAAGAGTGATTATATCGACTTGTTGCTCATTCATCAGCCATTCGGTGATTATTATGGAACTTACCGGGCTATGGAAGAAGCATACAAAGCCGGAAAACTTCGTGCAATCGGTGTCAGCAACTTCTATCCTGACCGCTTTGTAGACCTGGCAGAATTCTGCGAAATCACTCCTGCCGTCAATCAGGTGGAGACGCACGTTTTCAACCAACAGATAAAGTTACAGGAAGTAATGAAGGAATATGGTACTAAAATTATGTCATGGGGCCCGTTTGCCGAAGGTCGGAATGACTTCTTTACCAACCCGACTCTCCAGGAAATCGGTAAAGAATATGGCAAATCAGTGGCACAGGTCGCACTGCGTTATCTGATTCAACGTGATATTATCGTGATTCCCAAATCTACTCATAAAGAACGTATGATTGAGAATTTCAATGTTTTCGATTTTTCGTTAACACCGGATGATATGGCTGCTATTGCTGCGCTTGATACGGCTAAAACCCTTTTCTTCTCTCACAATGATCCGGAGATGGTGAAGTGGTTGATTAATTATGGTAAATAGTGGTAAGTAGCAATTCTCAAAAAAGACCATAAATGGGAATTTAATTTAGACATAAGAACAAAAGAACATAAAGGCTGCGCTTGGAAAATTATTTCTGCGGGTCATTAAACTGTTACTGTTTCATCTTTTGTTCTTATGTTCTTCTGTCTAAAAAGAAAGTTATTAATTTGTCTGCTAAAAAAATATCATTTACTTGTCATTTTCACATACTCAATGGTCATCTAAATAATTGAGTTATTTTTTCAACGGAGTAAAATGTAACGCGGCTCCACCACTTGCTTTCAACTTCAAGACGAGCTTATCGCCTGCCTTTATCTTTTTATGGGTACTGCGCACTTTCGTACGTGTATTCAATTTGTCGTCATCTTCGTACAGATGAAGCATATACTTTTTCCCCGATTCCAGAAAATCCGTAGTCAATGTAACAGTACGGGGTTCGGGGTTCGTCATTGCTCCTACAAACCAGTCATTTCCTGAGCGACGAGCCTGAACGATATATTCACCAATTTCTCCATCCAACGCACGGCTGTCATCCCATACACTCGGAATGGCTTTCCAAAATTCCAGTTCTTCTTCTCCTTTATAGAATTCCGGTCTGTCATACCAGTACATAAATTGCAAAGGACTGTAATACACTGCTGCCATTGCCAACTGATGTGCTTTCGTATTCTTCACCCGGTTATTGAAATAACATAGCGTATAATCTCCTGCGCCTGCAAGGAAACGGGTAAAAGGAAGAGTCGTATTGTGTGTCGCATCCGGCATTTCTTCATTTCCACGGATACCTTCCTGCGTCATCAGGTTGGGATATGTACGGCTGAAACCTGTCGGGCGATACTCATCATGAATATCTACCATCAGGCCGTATTCTCCACATTTACGGACTGCATCATGCAGCCAGGTGCTCCATCGCTGATTACCAATCTGCACAAACCCGAACTTGATACCTTTCAATCCCCATTTCTTATACAAAGGCAATAAAGTATCCAACTGCTGCACCAACGCACGCTGATTGACATACACCATAAGTCCGATTCCTTTCGATTCGGCATATTTACACAAAGCGGGTATATCGAGGTCTTTGTCCGGAGAAACAGTAGTGGCATCCGAACTCATCTTCATTTCCGGCCCGTACCAGCCTGCATCCATGTGCACATACTGGATGCCACGCTCTGCCGCGAAGTCAATGGCTGCTTTCACCCTATCCTGTTTCAGGTCACCCGAACGGAATACTTTTCCGGGTTTAATCCAGGAAGTATCAGCCAGTTTGCAAGCCGGATTCAGATTCAAGACAATATCATTGTTATTAATCAAATCAACCGGACGTTCGCCGACCATGATGACACGCCACGGAGTGCTGTAAGGAGAAATAATATCGACGCTGCTATACAGACTTGTCTCCAAAGTGGAAGGTTTCTCTGCCGATAAACGGAACTTGCCACGGGCATAATCCACCATCTCCGCTTCCAATAAGGCTACTGATAATCCATCAGGCAGTTTCAAGGTCAACGGACGTTCACTCTCCTCTTTTCCCCATCCTTCCAACGGACGAAGTATGCAAGGGCCTTGTGCCCAACGCTCGTAATAAGCCATCGTTCCTTCTGGCATTGTGAAACTGGTCTGTTCGCCAACGATATGCAAGAAAAGCCCGTTTGTCGTTTCCGGGAAATGATAACGGAAAGCAACTCCTTCATTATAGGCACGAACGATAATGTTCATAAAGTAATTCTTACGCTTATCATAGCCGCCGTCCTGGTTGCCATTCCCTTCTCCCTTCTTGAATTTCAAAGTCATCTCATTGTAGCAATCACGTACTTCCGCACGTTCCCCGTACACAGGCTTCCATATCTCATCCGTTTTTCGTTGTTCTGTCCCTGTCAACTTGAGATTTTCACACCAAAAATGACAAGTATCATTCGGAACCCCCAACGCCGACTCAAACAACTGATTTTCAATCAGAACACCCAATTTACTTTCTTCAATCACCGGACGGTTCTTATAAGTCAAGGTATAATACATTTGTGCATTATCCTCTCCTACCGCACGCTGATAAAAGGTAAAACGATAAGCCCCATCGGGAGACGTCAGTTCCTGACGGGTTTCTGTAATCACATCCTGCGCTTTCAACAATGCCGGTATCACCAGCAACAAAAGCAAAAATCTTTTCTTCATTCTATTTACGTTCATGTTTATTCTTCTTTCCTATTATATACGAACGGGGAAGAAATTATACTCAACATCAAATATACGATAAAAAATAAAATATAATTTTTAGTTCCGCTATTTAAATAGTATCTTTGTTTAGATTGTAAACAGAGCAAGATATGAAAGCAGAAGAACCCATAGGTGAATATTATTCTCAGTCGTATATCAAAAATATAAGGCGCAAAATTATTAAGTCCATCAGAGAAGAAGAAAACGTTGATGTACTAAAACAGTACATGCAGTTTCAAAAAGAAAAAGAGGGACAAATTAATCTTACCAGAAAAAAAAGAAGAGAATTGTTCGATAGCCAATCCCTAATAGGAAGCATTGATTCTGAAATTCCCTGGGAAGATATGAGAGGTAATATTTTAAAAGAAAAATTCAACTTAGAATGAGAGTATTTTTAGATACCAATATATTAATGGAATCCATTACTAATCGTTCGCATTCCATTGAAATCGCCCGTATATATAACCTATATAAAAACGGTGTTATTGACTGTTATATTTCCCAAGGTTCTTTTTACACAATCACATATCTTGTAGAAGCGTACCTAAAGAAGACGGAGTCTTTATCCAAAGATCAACGTTTAGATAAGCTACGTAATATACTTAATAACATATTATTAATGTCAGATATTTGCGATATTTCCAATGAAGAATTAAGCAAAGGCATATGGGATGCTAATTTTACAGATATAGAAGATAGTTATCAATATCAAAATGCAATAGCCGAACAATGTGAGTACCTAATAACTCTGAATAAAAAAGACTTCTATACCGACAATGACCAAATAGAGATTGTAACTCCCGAAGAATTTATAAGAAAAATATCATCTGAACTTTGATGTTATTCCATCTGCTCCCTATAAACAGTCGGCGTCATCCCGGTCACCCGTTTAAAGATACGATTGAAATGCACAGGAGATTCAAATCCGCAGGTAGCACTAATTTGCGATATATTCATCATGCTACTATTCAATAATTTACAAGCATATCCGACACGCATATCAAGCACATACTCTTTGAATGTCTTTCCTGTGTTTTCTTTAAAGTATCGGCAGAAGGCGGTGGGATTCATCGCTGTGTAAGAAGCTATTTCATCCAAGCCGATAGACTCGGTATAATGTTTGTTCAGATAGGCAATCACTTTTTCCATCCTTTCATTACGCATGATGGAAGGGGACGGGGTATAATGGGAAGTAGTCAGATACTTCCTGTGATTGCTGGTAGCCATCATTTGCAGGAGTGAAAGCAGCAGGATGATTTGGTCGGCTCCTTTGGCAGAAGGTATCTGTTTTAATAACTTAATGATTTTTCCCGAACGGGTAACAGTGAATTTAATTCCCCTGCAAGCATCTTCCAACAGGTTCCTGATGGGAATAAACTGGGAATATTGAGAGATGGAATAATGCATGAAGTCTTTCTCGAACTGGATATTCACGCCTTTTACTTTCTGTTCGTTTTTTTCTCCGTCATCAGATTCCTCCCCGCTATCCGGCGGACTCTGCATGCTATGAGGCAGTTCAGAACCGAAAAGAATCAAATCACCTTCCAAATAAGGAATAATGCTGTCACCTACGAGACAATCCCCCTCCCCTTTCTCCACATAGATAATTTCATACTCATTATGAAAATGCCACGGATACGTGAAACGTGGATATTCATAAAAGCGGGCACGGACGGGATTGGAAGTCGTAATCGTCAACTTCTCATTCATTATCTTCTTCATAAATCTTATTTCTAAACCACTTTTGCAAAGATAAGTAAATATCTTGCAAATATACGCATCATAGCATGTGTAAAAACCCGCTATTTTTGCATCAATTCATAAAAACATTTGATAGAACCATGAACGAATTATTTAGTATTACCGGTAAAGTTGCTGTTATTACCGGAGCAGGTGGTGTACTGGGTGGAAATATCGCCCAACACTTTGTACAGCAGGGAGCAAAAGTAGTAGCTATTGACATTCGTCAGGAGCAACTGGACAACCGTGTAGCTGAACTCAAACAATATGGTGACGATGTAATCGGTATCATCGGCAATGTCCTTGACATCTCTAGCTTGGAAAAAGTAGCCGAAGAAATCGTAGCCAAATGGGGACGGATTGATATTCTGCTGAATATTGCCGGTGGCAATATGCCGGGAGCCACTCTTGAACCGGAACAACATTTTTATGACATGGATATCTCCTGTTGGGAGAAAGTAACTAATCTGAATATGAACGGAACAGTATATCCGTCTATGATATTTGGCAAGGTAATGGCTAAGCAGGGTAAAGGATGTATCATTAATGTATCCTCAATGGCAGCATACAGTGCTATCACCCGTGTACCGGGATATTCGGCTGCCAAAACTGCCGTAGCCAATTTCACTCAATGGCTGGCAAGCGAAATGGCACTGAAATACGGTGATGGTATCCGTGTAAACGCTATCGCACCGGGCTTCTTTATCGGTGACCAAAACCGTCGTGTACTCATCAACCCTGACGGCTCATTGACAGACAGAAGCAAGAAAGTATTGGCTAAAACTCCGATGAAACGTTTCGGTGACATTAAAGAGTTGAATGGTGCGGTGCATTTCCTGTGTAGTGAAGCCGCCAGTTTCGTAACCGGAGCAATGCTGCCTATCGACGGTGGTTTCAGTGCATTCAGCGGAGTTTAAGTAATAAATAATAGCCTGTAATAAAGAGAAAAAAAGACTATGATGGAAAAGACATGGAGATGGTTCGGCAAAAAGGACAAGATAACCCTGCCGATGCTCCGACAGATAGGGGTAGAAGGAATTGTCACTGCCCTGCATGATGTACCGAACGGTGAAATATGGACAATGGAAGCTATTAATGATTTGAAATCATACATCGAATCATACGGCTTGCGTTGGTCGGTAGTGGAAAGTCTTCCTGTATGCGAAGCAATCAAATACGCAGGAGCGGAACGTGAACAGTTGATTGAAAACTACAAAGTAAGCCTTGCCAATTTGGGTAAATGCGGCATAAGGACAGTGTGTTACAACTTCATGCCCGTTATCGACTGGATACGTACAGACTTGCAACACCCTTGGCCGGACGGAACCAGTTCACTTTATTACGACCGTATCCGTTTTGCTTATTTCGATATCCGAATCCTGGAACGTGAAGGAGCAGAAAAAGATTATACTGAAGAAGAACTTCAGAAAGTTGCCGAGTTGGATAAGGTAATCACAGATACAGAGAAAGACGCACTGATTGATACCATCATTGTCAAGACTCAAGGTTTTGTCAATGGTAATATCAAAGAAGGGGACAAAAATCCGGTTTCCATCTTCAAGCGGTTACTTACTTTGTACAAAGATATAGACCGGGATGCTTTGCGTGAAAATATGCGTTATTTCTTATCTGCAATCATGCCTGTATGCGAAGAATATGATGTCAATATGTGTGTACATCCTGACGACCCGCCATTCCAAGTCCTGGGATTACCACGCATTGTCACCAATGAAAGTGATATTGAATGGTTCTTGAATGCCGTAGATAATTCACATAACGGACTGACTTTCTGTGCAGGTTCTTTGAGTGCAGGTGAACATAACGATACCTGTGAACTGGCAAAGAAATTTGCCAGACGTACCCACTTTGTACATTTACGTAGCACGGCTGCCATGCCGGGCGGAAACTTCATTGAAAGTTCCCATCTCACAGGACGGGGACATTTGATTGACCTTATCCGTATCTTTGAAAAGGAAAATCCGGGACTGCCCATGCGTGTAGACCATGGACGGATGATGCTTGGAGACGAAGATAAAGGATATAATCCGGGATATTCTTTCCACGGGCGTATGTTGGCTCTGGCACAAGTGGAAGGGATGATGGCTGTGGTGGATGATGAGAAAGGACGACAGATAAAACTATAAATAAAAAAGTCCGAGTATTCGTTATGCATTAAGGAAATCCTCGGCTATAAAAACAGAAAGCAGTCTTTTCAGAAAGGTGAAAGACTGCTTTCCTACTAACGGAATGCTCCATCATTCGCCGTTCCTGTTGTTTTGTGCAACTTCGACAGATGTCATAGGTACAAATTTCCTTTTATTCTTCTGCCAATATTTCTCGAGTTTATCAGCTTCTTCAGCAGTCAGATGGATGACTGCACCATGTTTGGGAGCACTATAATTAGTAGTTTTCATTACTCCTTCATTGAAACGTCCCAAGTTTTTAAAGTTCACAAAGTCCGATGTTTCAATAAAACCGAAATTGTGAGGGGTCACACTATATACATCATACATCAATACCCATTTATCTTCACCGATGCGCTTCCATACAGTAGGAGCCTCACAAGCTTTAGGCTCAAAATCATACCAGCGCGGGTCATACTCATAATCCCTATTCACACGATTCGAAACTGCTTGCTTGATTCCTGCCGTCCCATCGTGGGCGACATAGAACAAGTGATATTTATCCCCCACTTTCGTAATGTCTCCATCAATAGCAGAAACATCCTCATTAGGATATTCAAACAAAATCTGCGGCAAACTTTCAATGGTATCAAAGTCATCATTTACATATACATAATACAGTTTGTTCGCTTCATTTCTAAAACGCATCGTGTAATAAATCATCAGTTTTCCTTGCTTTTCATTATATGTTACTTCCGGAGCCCATGCACAACCTATTTCACTCAATCCTGCCGTTAACTTGTCAAAACGGATATTCGCACGTTTCCAGTTAACCAAATCCCATGATTTCATCAACACGAGTCCACGGTTATTTCCCCAACCATACATTTTCCCATCACGTTCCCATTCAGTCTCCCGATAACCGTCACGTTTTGCAAATACGTGCAAGTCTGTCATTGCCAAATAAAAGGCGCCATCCGGTCCACGATAAATATGCGGATCGCGAATACCTCTCTGACAAGCAATCGTATCTCCGGCAATAACCGGCTCTGCATCATTCAATGCCGTAAATGTATAACCGTCACGACTGATAGCCATATAAAGCCCATGTGTCTCGTCCTTGTGGAATACCATGAGATAAGCACTCATGTCTTTTTCCCGTGGAATGGCATTCTTATATCGGAACTGTTTAAATCCGGCAGCTCCCTTTCCGGTAGACAACAATCCTATACGCAAGGCATAGAAGCCATGATAATTATTGTGGTGCATTTGTGACACATCAACATTTTCTGCAAGGGTAATCCACTCCTTACTATCTTTGCTCACCATTATACGCAGATTGTTACCCTGATTATGGATTTTAGCAATAAAACGTTTACCCAACTCATTAGGTAATTCCAGTTGCTTGTTTGTATTCTGATATACAATAAACTTCTTTCCGTCAGAAACAACACCCGCATATGCCTTTTCATTATAAAATAAGATAAGTCCGGCTGTATTCCCGTTGCCGGTATTTATCTCTACTTGGGTTTCATAATTCTTATCTTCGGCAGTTGTCAGAAGCAGGCGTCCGTTAGCAGGAGTACTTCCCTTAGCCTTTATCCAAAGGGTGCCATTATCTAAAGTCAAAGATTTCGGGGCATATTCTTTCCAGAAAGTCCATTGGAGTCCTAAACTTGCTTCGCTAAAGTCATCAGACAACTCTATTCCATGCTTGATTTGTTTATCCGACCTAATCGGAGTAGCAGTAGTTTTGGTACGGTACCAACCATCCGTTGTCCATTCAATAGGTTCAATTAAGGTCTGACGTCCTAGGGTATGATAACCTTTCGCATAAGCATGATACACAATCCACCAATTTCCATTTATGTCATCTATTAGTGTACCATGCCCTTTCGACCACCAGTTATCACGTGAACTATAAGTATGTACAATAGGATTGTATGGAGAATTCTCCCACGGTCCGAGCGGACTTTTAGAACGGGCAGCAACAACCATGTGGCTTGTAGCAGGTCCGGCAGTCCCGCCTTGGGCGGAAGTCATATAATAATAACCATCTCTGTAATTTAACTTCGGAGATTCCAGGCACATACATTCTGTATTCCATTTTTGGGGATATTCCCAACCGGTATAAACCGCTTTTTTTTCTCCGATAGTAGCCAATCCGTCATCGGTCAGACGAATCACTTCACCTTCATTGACATACAGATAACGATTACCGTTTTCGTCAGCAATATGTCCCGGATCAATCCCCCCAATCTTTAAATCAACAGGCTTGCTCCACGGCCCCTGAATATCATTTGCCCAAATCACCCAATTAGTTCCGGCAGCAGGATAATATATATAGAACTTATCCTTGTACTTTACCAGATCAGGAGCCATAGCTGAACCTTTCCAATCTGTCAGGGCGCGGCACACTGGTTCCCAGTTTACCAAATCACGGGAATGCCATATCAAAAAGCCGGGAGCATAATAGAACGGTGAATGAGTCATATAATAATCCTCCCCGTCGCGTATAATACTTGGGTCAGGATAATCTCCCGGAATAATAACTTTCGGATACTCTTGTGCGTAAAACGACCAGTTCATCAATGTAAACAAGAATAGCAAAATACACTTTTTCATCATGTTCAAATCTTATTCAATTAGCAATATTAATAGACCATTTTATGTATGTTTCTATATTTAAATACGAACAGAAACCTCTATACACCTATTGAATAATGTATCCGATTCGTAATCAAGAGACTCAATAATTCACTATACAGCAGAAATAGCCGACAGGCAGTAACAGGGCTATTAGAAATGAACGACAATTCCTTGAAAATAGAACGTATTTATTGTCCTGCGTAATAAAAGGGTATATTATATAACGTATATTTTTTGCCATCAGATAGTTTGATTACATCCGAGCATAAAATCCCATTCCACAGACGCAAAGCCACAGTCTCTTTCGAGTCATTCATAAACTGATGCAAAGAGCGTAATTTTGAATTATCCCCGGTCTTAACTTCTATCGGCAATAAATGAGAGTTAAACCTATAAACAAAATCAACCTCCGCTTGCGAATTACGTGCATCCCGTACCCAAAACATTCTTTTCTCTCCAAAAGTTACAGTGGCTCCCAGTAATTCCTGCTCCACTACTTGTTCTGCATATCACCGTTCCATAACTCATCTGCATCAGGGGTAAAAAGTAATTTATCCTGCTTGCCAATCTCAAAAGAATAACTACCTGACGAAAGTTCCAATATCACCTTTCCATCCTTCATGTCGACATACTCCACTCCTTTGCTCTTCTTTAAAGATTTATTCCCTTCGGTTATCTTCTTTACTGAAACAGCCGGCAGATATAACCGGGCAGTCGTATTGGCAGGAACTGTAAATTGGTAGGCAACTACATCGTTTTCCTTTTTCCAACTGCTTTCAATACGCCCATACATCGAATTATAATATCCCTTTGCGTAAGTCATGCCACCAGTCGTATCTACTTCCGGCCTCAACACAAAATGCTTGAATCCGGGGGAGTTTTCATCCCGTTCTATTCCTAGAGAACGGTTGTACATCCATGCACCGACTGCCCCAAAAGAATAATGGTTGAATGAGTTCATGCGGTTATTTCCTCCGAATCCATCTTCGTGGGTATAGGAGTTCAATCTTTCCCATATCGTGGTAGCTCCCTGCTCTACCGAATACAGCCAGGAAGGATAACTGGTTTGCTGTAACAGCCTGTATGCCATATCACTGTAGCCATTGTCCGACAATGCTTTGCTAATCCAAGCAGTTCCGATAAAACCAGTCATGAGTGAATAAGAAGGAATTGTTTCTATCAAATTATGAATGAACTGCGGCTTGTTATCTTCCTCAACAATACCAAAGACCAATGGAAGTACATAGGATGTTTGTGTATCCACCAATGTCCCTTGCTTTTCAGGAATAAAAGCGGAAAAGACAGTTTTGCAAGTACCGGGTTGTATATAGGTTTTGTTGAAGAAAGCTTTTCTAACAGCATGAAGTTTCTGAAACCATTCAGCGTCAGCGGTTTTGCCCAAGACAGTTGCAATCTTATTCATCAGTTCCAAATCATAGAGGAAGTAAGCTTCCCATAAGAGTGACTTATCATTCTTTGAGTCCTCAAGCCCCAACCAGTCACCTAAATCTCCCCATGCCCTGTATTGGACAAGCAAATTCGTCTTCGGGTCTATTGTTTCATTAAGGATGTAGGAAATATACCGTTTCATTGAGTCATAATGCTCATTCAACAGTGTTTTGTCTCCATATTGTTGGTAACATTCCCAAGGTACCGTGATTCCGGCGCTTCCCCACAGAACTCCGCCAAATCCACCACCCAAAGGGGCGATGTCAGGAAAACGTCCGTCCTTGCGCTGCACATCTCGCATAGATCGAAGATATCTTCTCAGAAATTGCGAGACATCTGCCAAATAGGTAGCAGTTCGGGAAAAGACGGAAATATCCCCTGTCCAACCCAAACGTTCATTCCTCTGCGGACAATCCGTAGGGACAGACATGAAATTGGCATACGAAGACCATGTAATATTCTCCCAAAGTTTGTTTACTTTCGCATTGGATGTCTCATAATGAGAAGAAAGCTCGTGAATGGAACTAAGTACTATACCTTTCACCGCATCCACAGGCAATGCTTTTTCAATACCGGTAATTTCTACAAAGCGATAACCGTGATAGGTAAACCGGGGAAGAATTGTTTCTTCACCACCTTTCGTTATATAAATATCCTGTGCCATAGCTGCACGGATATTCTCAAGCATTATCATGCCGATATTACTTTCATACTCCGGAAGATTGGGATATTTCACTTCCGCAAAACGCAAATTTATCTTCGTTCCGGGCTTTATTCCGGACAGGTTGATTTTTGGCACACCTGCCATATTCTGTCCCATATCATAAACAAATACACCCGGACGGACTTCTTCCACAGACAGAGCAGTCAATTCTTTTATAGCCTTCACCGTCTGACCAAACTGCCCGACAAGTTCAAAATCAGAGTAATCATCCACTTTCGGTTTATTCGGATTTCCTTCCGTACTAATATGACCGTCCAAAGTAACTTCACAGGCCGGATGCCAACCAGATGCATCATAGGCGGGGGTACTCCATCCCTCTATTTCCACCTCTCTCGAAGCATCGTATACTTCCCCTTGAAAGAAGCTGCCATAAAGCACAGGCCCTCTGTTGAAACATTGCCAAGTGGACGGGTCGGAAACAATCACTTTTTCTTGTCCGTCCGCATAAGTGATAACTAATTTTGCCAGGATAGACTGGCAGTCACCGAAGAAATTCCAGTTATCCCCTGTAAAAGTCGCTCCACCACTCCACCAACCTTCGGACAATATAGCGCCGAGAGCGTTCTTTCCGGAATGAATATGCTCTGTGACATCAAACGTCTGATACAAATGAGTCTTATTATATTGGGTAAGTCCGGGATTAAAGTAATCATCCCCTACCCGTTTACCATTCAGATAAATTTCATAAATGCCACGGGATGTTACATATAAACGCGCCTTAGTTATTTTCGCATCTGAAGCGGCAAAGACCGTCCTGAGCATAGGAGCCGAATGACCTTTTGGCGTAAATGTTTTAAGAGTACCGGAAGCACCACCTTCTATCCGGTAATCTTCAACCTGCACTGCCGCTATCACATTCGAGGGACTTCTGAAATTCGCAATTTCTACCTTTGAAAAGGAAGCGGATTGACCGACAGAGACAGAATAACCTATATCTCCGACCACCGGAAAAGCGATAAAATCACCACCCCGCCCTAACGGATTCAGGTTGATCGAGCCTATTTCCTTGTCGATATTATCTATATAAAAACGTGTAAAACCTAATTCTGAAGTAAGGCTTATATGATGACGTTCGTATTTGTTGTCCTCATTGATGATTGTCAGAGGAACAGCGAAACTTTTATAAGAAACCTCTTTTTTATCATTCGGGTGATATCCAGTCCTATATACATTCAGTACGGCTTCCTTACCGGAAAGCAAAGGAGCAATATCCAACTCTATCTTTATATACGATTCGTCTTTATTATTCTCCAAGTGATAAAGATTCCTATTTCGCCCCATCAGACGCTCGTCATTGGCTCCATAGATGAATCCGGCACGGGTACTTCTTGAAATCTTGTCCAACTGCAATGAAAAGTTCAACTTGAAAACGGGAAGATAATGGGAGTATAACATCCTGTCATCCTCTCCCCCTCCAATCCATTTGGCGTCGCTCCATCCCTGATAAGTACGGTCGGTACTCATCAGTCCGGTTTCGAACCAGGAAGAAGCGGAAGTTTCCTCATTTTTGTTGTTCCATACGCGAACTGTCCATAAATAGCGTGTAGTTGCTTTCAAGGGAAGTCCGGCATATTCGATATTCAATGATTTATCGTCGGCAATCTTTCGGGAATCCCATACTTGTGTACCAGCTTCATCGGTCACTATTATCTGGCGGGCTGTTTGTGTCAATCCCCTTTCATCTGTAAGCGCTTCCATCTGCCAACTGAAACGGGGTTTCTCCACATCAATCCCTAGCGGGGTTGTCGCATATTCCACTTGCAGTTTTTTCAGTCGGAAAGTAGTATCGGCTACATCCGGCAGGTTGTTTATCAGTATAAGTAATAAAAGGCAAATGTATTTTTTCATTGTTTCAACAATACGTTTGTAATCATATAATCTATCTTGTACAGTAATAAACTAATCGTAGTTTTTCTAAAACTTAATTGCTAACATGCAATGATTTAATACCCGTAACACATAACTTTATTCGTCTGACAGTTGTCGAACTTTCGTCTGACAATTGTTATTCTTTCGTCTGACAACTGTAAGACGAAAAAGAAACGGTTGTCAGACGAATAAAGTCATGTATCATTAGCCATAAATCCATTAAACACTAAAAATAAATCTGCACAAACTCGAAATTAGTTCATAAGCATGAGAAACAAAATATTACTTGATACTCACTTTATCTACAAACTCTTTCATATTGACGTTCAAATCTTCCAGTGAAGTCACCCGTTTACCGTTCAAGACTATATTCTCGAACAGGATATTCCCGATTCTGCGGTTCTTATCATACCCTTCTATCAGCGAAGGATTGACATACTTGGCTGTACAAGAGATATTGCGGAACACGATATTCTTTATACCCCGGCCCGGCCCTGTGTTATACTTCTGATTATACATCACACGGAGATGGAACAACTGTCCTTCCTGAATATTTTCCACACGAATGTCTTCAAAAGTAATATTTCGCGCAAGGTTATGGTCACCTACGTTGATAGCCATACATCCCTGATAATCACGGTCGTCCTCATCATGTTCCAGTATATCAATGTTCTTGAACAATATGTCTTCCAGAACTTCATCCCCGGTTTTCGTATTGCCATGCGTACCTATGTTGATAGGATGCGCGATGTCCGCCCAAAGGGTGGAATTAAGTACACGGATATTACGGCAATCCCCGTAATAATTCCAACGGTGGGTATAGAGAGCTATGCAATCATCCGAATTGCGCAGAAAGACATCATCAATCGTCACATCCGAGCAAGACATAAAGTCCAGTCCGTCACTCCATCCCTGATAGCTGAATGATTTCAGGTTTCGGATGGTGATGCCGGTAGATTGCCCGCCGGAAACGGTGTAGTGGCGCGAGTTGACAACGGTAATCCCGTCAATCAGCACATTCTTGGAATAGGCTACGGATATTCCCTGCTGCGGTTCGAGCAACATGCCATGCCCCAAGATTTTCACATTCTCCACACTGTCACAATTAAGGCAGCCTTTCAATACTGCTCCACCTTCCAGATAAACTGTCGTATTGGAAGGAATACGGAAGCACTTTCCTGCCACATCGGTAGGTTCATGGATGCCGGACTCGAAGTACATCACATTCGGGTCATTCTTGTCGGGCACATTCTTAATAATCGGATTGGCAAATACGTGCAGATTATTCAAACGGTCGCCGTTGAATTCGACAGAGAGTTTTTGCGGTTTATCCAGTGTAAACAAAAGAAAGTTCCCGTCTATCTCCGGTTGAATGCCTTTGGAAAGGGGACGCACTACGGCAGAACGGATGTCTCCGTTATTCTTTTGCACCAGCACTTCCACTTTACCGGAGAAATCAAACTGTACCATGGTCGCATCGGACTTGGTATCCATATCCACCTTTACGTTATATTCGAAAAGGTCTACCCAATCTTTTTCGCCTGCCTGCCGTACTTTTACTGTGTAATCATCGTTGTGACGGGCATAGTAAATGCCCATCGGTACGGGATAGGTGATGATTTCCGCCTGCACACAGTTCCATCCGAAAAGCGCAGAAAGAGAAATCAATGCCATTCTTCTTAATTTATTCATACCTATTTTTTATCTGCTGATATATGACAACGAAGCATGCCGGTAAACCGTCCGGGCTGAAGCACCGGCAATACTTCCATTGTCTTTCATCAGTATAATTCGAACAAATCTTTCTTTTTACTCAAATGCAGTTTTACCGGGTATACATCAATGTGCCGAATCCCAGTACATCAAAACCACCGGAAGTCTCGCCATAATTTCCACCTCCGCCTTCTATGCCACGGGTTTCCACAGCATTTTTCGTATACTTAATTTGCTCATCCTTGATGCTCCCCTGTGCTTTATAATGATAATAAGGAAGTGCCCAAATAGGTCGGTCGTTGCCACGCCCGTTTTCTCCCAATGCAGACTGAACAACGGGCGATATCCCTCCCCAAGCATTATGTTGTTGCCATGTATATGTAGTGTAAGGAACAGGATCACTTGTATAATTATAACATGCCGCATACTCGCAAGCTTTAAGGAAAAGGTTTTGCTTGTAAGCGAAGAAGTCATCTCCTTGATTCCATGCTAACTGACAAATAACGCCAATCAGTCCTACGCACATTAATGTATGTCCCTGGTCACGTCCACTTTCCTGAAGTTGAGCAAAATTAGCATATTGTCCGGTAAATGCATGATAAATAGCACGTGTCAGACGTCCATTTGTCACTCCTGTCTGAAAATGCTCGATAGCTTCATTGTATATATCACGACGGTCGGCAAGAATACCGATTGCCATAGTAGAAGCAATATTACAAAGTCCCCAATTCGCCCAATAGTGCAAATGGTTAGTACCATGATGGCGTACTAGAAAGTCTTTATTGGCAGGATAAAACACGGTCAACATCCAATCCACATAATCTTGACGATCTTGTGAATCCCACCCGATATAATCATAAAGAAGTTCTCCGGCAATAGCAAATTCATGCCCGTAAATACCGGATGCCAACGATACATTCGAGTTGCCCCCCAATCCTTTACAAACATCTGCCCATTGGTTCAGAATAGAGACTGCTTTATCAGCATAACGGTCGTCCTGTTCTATTTTCCAACGCAAACCCATCTGGTAAGCTGCTGCTGCACCACGAGCCGCATTCATATAATTCTCCGCTCCTTCGCCACGAATTATAATTTCTGTAGGCCAGGTTGTCCAATCAAGCTGGGCATACTTGCTGCTTTTCAACTGCTCGTAAGCTTCCGCCCAGGGCGACTCACCTGCTTTCACTTTTTCTCTCACAAAATCAAAATCTGCATCCGTGTGCAAACCGCCTATATGTTCCATTGATACACTCGCATCTTTCGATTCTACTTGTACCAAATCCAACTGATCCTCCGGCAGAGGAATCATATTCAAATCTTTCTCTACGTTGACATCCGGTAGGTCAATGCCATCACCGCATCCTGCGAAAGATAAAGCAACGAATGCTGCGGCTAAATAATATATTTTCTTCATGATACTTCACTTAAATTATTTATTGTAATGCCACCGTCAAAAGGCAGCATTACATTTCTTTAAATTTCTTATTTCAGACGAATCTCTATAGAGGATAATTTCAAACAATGAGCTTTTTGATTAAATTGTACCACAAATCCCATAGTCACTTGACCATCTATCTCTACATCATTCATTATCAATTGCTGATTATTATAATTTCCTGTGGCAATATTGACACCTGCAAGTATATTATCTACGGTACCTTCCCACTGATAACGATCCGGATTTATGTCCGGTAATGTGGTATCGTCTCCTCTTTGCACAAAGAACCCTGCCTGATGCCTGCCGCCTTCCATAACATTCACCTCTGTTAGATTCAAAACGACATCATAAACCCCTGCCGGAAGTTCAATGGTCTGCCACATCTTACCATTTTGTTTATGTGGTAACTTATCCCAACTATTCTGTATAACCAATAATCCGGGGTCATCACCGGAACTTAAATACAGACCTTCATGAGGGTCTTTTCCCTCTCCCAAATGTTGAAAACCATTATTTCCACCTCCATAATTAAATTTCCATCCTACAGGTGTATAATGCCCCTTACCACTAAATTCTTCCACCGCCTTAAACGGTTGTTTCCCATTAGTCAGCACATACTCTGAAATATCACTACCAGTTTTCAGCATATTCAGTTTATCCGTACTGACAACATCTGCATCAACACCTTCAAAATGTAACGTAATCACGCCTTCACCCACACTGCAATCTTCTGAAACAGTTGCTGTTATTTGAGTGTTACTTTCAACAGTCACAGTCAACGGTTGCCCATTAAACATAGCCGATGTTACCCTGCTGTTCTGGAAGCCCGTTCCTGTAACGGTAATAATATCACCTTGCTCAACCGCAGCCCGACTAAATCTATTATCAGTAATAACGGAAGTAATTACGGGAGATGTCAACAATTCAAAAGTTTTCCAATCACCCATAGGTATTTCAACGCCATACATAAAGAGAGAAAGTTCTTTTTCTCCAAAATCTGTCATTGCAGGAACTTTAACCACAATCTCAGTCTTATCCCCTTCCAACGTCACTTCCGTGGCAGGCGTATCACCAAACTTAACTTCGATATCCTTCACGTCATTCACAAAATTCTTTCCAGTAATAGTCATTGTACTACCCACATATCCTCTTAATGGAGTAACCTCCATCACTTCCGGCATTGGAAGCACTATATATGCCAATGTGGACTCAATGGTTTCAAACGGAGTAATAACAGTGACAACATAATCTCCGGCAATCAACGTTTCAGGAACAGTTACTGTAATGCTCTTATCAGTTAGTTTATCCACATCAATTACAGCTTGCACCGGGTCTCCTCCCGCCTTAGCAGTAAAAGTAACTCTCAATGGCTGTAACCCTTCAACAGGTTTCAATAATCCCTGAGCAAGATTGGTTCCGGTGATAGTAAATGTACTTCCTGCATATCCCGAAGGAACCGGTTCATCCTGTTTCGGCAAATCAAGAGTAGCATGCTTTAACACCGTAAACGGATACGATGCCAAATCGACTGCTTGATTGGAAATTTTCAAAGTCATAATTCCGCTTTCAGCAGACTCGGGCAGTTTTACTTGAAAACGTTCATCAGTAGGAGTACCTATTATCTCCGCTTTGTCCGTACAACCAACGAAAAGCAAAGTATATAAAGTCTTGGAGACTCCCAAATCATGTCCCTCAAAAACAATATCCGTACCGGGAAATCCAAAAGAAGGTTTCACAGCACTGATACCCGGTTTCCCTAATACGCTGTATGACAAGTCGGTTTCTACCCTTTGACCAAACACTTCAACTGTTATTTTTCCGTCCGTAGCAGATACAGGAACTTTTGCAACAATAGCTTTGTCTTCACAAGAAATAACAGAAGCTTCTTGAGAGCCGATATACACTTTCACGTCATCCGTACGGACTCCAAAATCTTCACCACTAATCGTAAATTCAGTATCGACATATCCTCGAACAGGAGATATGCCTGTTACTATAGCACATGGATTCTCGTAAGTCATCTGAACGATTTCTTCATTGTCCTCATCACATGCCGCTACCGCAAACAAAGAGAGGAAAACCGGAAACAGATAATTATATATTTTCTTCATAATCTATGTTATTTATTCCTTTTTGACCATTTATTTATCATTACTGAAGAATCAGTTTCACACTCGTCACTTTGAAATAAGTATCGTTTGTCCCCACTGTAACAAGGAAACCGACCACCATATCTTTTGCTTCGTCCACAGTCAGTTCCACAGTAAGCTTCCCTGACGTCAATACCTGATTCTTTCCATCCAGATATGACCAGTCATCGAACACCGTATATGCTCCTCCTCTCTCTGTGACAGTAGCAATATCCGCCAAATCGGGAATAGCACTTTCATCCGTTCCCGGCACAATCATAGCGACAAGAGAATTACCCCCATCATTAGGGAACCAAGACGTATCATAGGTAATCTCCATATTATATGTACCTTTCAAGAAACTGGCACCCTGCCATATCTTACCGTTGGTCATGGCATTTTTACCCCATCCTCTTTGGAAGCAAAGGAAAGTCAAATTTCCATTCTTAACATATTGTCTGCATCCATGCGGATTCATGGACGCCGCATTCTGATTCCAATACATAGGTTTGCTCCAGTCGCCCGGGTTATCTTCCTCGCTGGCAAAAGGTTGCTGATAATTCTTCAGATAAAGTACCGTCACATCTCCCTTTGAATTCGGATTAAACATAGCCCCTCCTGTCATGGCATATCCATGAACGGTTACAATCACATTACCCGTCACGTAACCTTCAGGAGCAGTTGCGATGATTGTCTTTTCATCTACCAATTCAAAAACTGCCGGTGTGCCATTGAAATCGACAGAAATATCGGAAACATCCGTACCAAAATTCTCGCCGGATATGGTAACCTTGTCACCCGTATCTGCCACATTATATCCAAAATCGCTATTGGAAAGCGTTGTGATGACACGGGGCGTCGGCAACACTGTATAATGACCTATATTTTCTACTTTCTTATTATAAATCTGCAAAGACAAATCACCGGTGTTAGCTGTTTCGGGCACTTCCACCACAATACGGTTGTTCTTGCAATCAACAACTTTCTTTGACTGGATATCGCCAAAGAAAACCTTTACAGCTTCCGCACGGTCACCAAAGTTAGTTCCCGTGATAACGACCTGGGTAGTTACAAATCCGTCCGTAGGATATACGTTCTCCACTACCGGAACCGGATAATCATAAACTGTGAACTTGGGGTCTTGCTCGCAAGCAGCCATAAGAGCCACAGATGCAAGCACCGCCAAACGGAATGTATATTTAGACAATAGTTTCATAAGTTCTGTATAGTAATACATTGAATGATAAATTAATTAATATCCCGGATTTTGCTTCAGGTTCCTGTTGAGATTAATCTGATCCCTGGGAATTGCCCATAGATAGTCGTTCTTTCCAAAATCACAATCAGTCGCCCTATGAAGTACCACACAAGGTAAATCACCGGCTCCCGTCGTTACAACCTCTGTTCCTCTTGTAAATACGCCGGGAGTATATTCACTGGTAGCGTTACCTTCCTCATCTATAAATGCTGTCGGGTAATCTGCACTTCCCACCACAGCTCCACAACGCGACTGGTTAAGCGCTTCTTCCGCAATTCCCCAACGTTTCAAGTCGTCAAACCGATGTCCTTCCATAAAAAGTTCCACAGCACGTTCACGACGGATTTCATCAAGCATCACCTGGTCTTTTGTTTTCTCCGTATTTGTTTTCTGCCGGATCTGTTCCGCCAATGCATTGGTCAGATTGGCTACTCCCGCACGGGCACGGATTTTATTGACCGAATTATTCAACTGCTGATCTTCAATCTTCCCGTAACGCTCCATAACAGCTTCCGCATAATTCAAATATACTTCTGCCAAACGAAGTACCGGATAGTTGGGAGACTCATCCTTGGCATTCCGGTTGATGGTTATGGCAAATTTACAAACCCCATATCCGCAATTCTCCACTTTCAGGCTGGAAGCGTAAGTATTGACATAGCAGGCCATACGATAATCCCTGTTTTTAAATTCATCACCAGGATTGTGATACCCTTCGAATTGGTTCGATACGCTGACAGGCAATCCGTCGTTGCACAGGAACATATCCATCAATTTCCGGCTCGGGCGTATATCGGAATAAATAATGCGGTTCAAGTCTATTTGCCCTTTGCGAGTATCCTGGCTATAAATAGAGGCAATAATAAATTCTTTATTCGTATCTCTCCCTGCACCTACCGGATTACTACCCGGTTCTTCGATGTTAAACAGATAACGGTTGCTCTGATTCTTCATTTCAGGAATACTATTGTAATTCCATAACGAATAAGCGGGGTCATTCATCACCGTCTGGGACAATTGGATGGATTCTTCCAGAAAAGCATTTACTTGATCGGATGAAGGACCTGCGGAACCCTCGAAATCAGTAGACGTTCCATTATATTTACGCCATGTCGCCTCATAAAGCAAGACACGAGCCTTGAAAGCCTGCGCAGCCTGTCTGCTTATCTTTCCTTTATCGGCAGCGGCAATATTCTGTTCTGTGGGCAATCCGTCAATAGCCTCCTGCAAATCAGAAAGAATCAAATCTACGACTTCATAACGGCTCCGACGTTCACCGTATAATTCTGGTGACTCTACATCAAGCACTTTTGTTACAATAGGTACACCACCAAAGAATTTCAACAAATAGAAATAGTTGTAAGCGCGGAAGAAATGTCCCTCTGCCAGTTCACCCTTGATATCTGCCAAATCACCTGTATAGGAAGAAGCTGCCCTTTCAAACATGTGATTCGTAGCCCGGATATTCGCATAACAATTGCCCCACCGGCCATCATAATCAGGGATTCCCATCACACCGGTACCCACACCTGACGAATATTTCATGCAGGTAGCAAGGTCAGATGACATATCCATATGATCCCATATACTTCCATATGCAGACTGCCATCCCAACAACTGCCCATAAAGCCCGTTGGCATATTCGCGAAAATGCTCCGGTGTCTTAAAATAAATCAAATCGGTCTTGGCATCCAACGGTTTCAAATCAAGAAAAGTATCAGCACAGGAAGAAAATCCCAATATACAAGCACCGGCCAATATGTAAGTCTTTATATTTTTCATATTATTCTGTATTTAAAATGACTATTATAAAGTGACGTTCAAGCCGAACGACCACGTACGAGCAAACGGATATCCGCTATTATTGGAAGCAGCTCCCATTTCAGGATCAAAACCATCCTTGATACTGGTAGTCTCCCACAGGTCATTTCCGGAGAAATAAAGACGTACCTTTTCAAGTTTCACCTTACGAGTCCATATCTGAGGCAAAGTATATCCCACAATCAAGGATTTCAGACGGATATAACGATTGTTCTGCAACATAAAATCATTATTCTCATAATTCCAGTGAGAAACTGCCGTATTAGTAGTCAAACGGGGATATTCCGCTCCGGGATTATCCGCTGTCCATGTATTACCAAGAAACGTAGGATTTTGGTTAGATGTACGTGACTGGAACGGATATGCCATCCAATCGTTACGGATCACATACTGCTTACCGACTCCTTGGAACATGGCAGTAAGATCAATACCTTTCCATGAGCCCCCTAATGTAAGACCGAAAACGAAATGCGGATTTGAATCTCCCATAAACTGCAAGTCACTGTTTTCATTACCTGCACCGGTAATCTTATAATCTCCGTTCAAATCCAGTCGTTTTGTATCACCGGGACGTAATTGGCTCGAGGTACCGGAACCTAAATTGCCAAGCAACTCTGCACCGTTTTCATAAAGCGCATAATAACGGTCCACTTCTGCCTGATCCTTGAAAAATCCGTCTGTACGATAAAGGAAATACGAGTTTAACGGATAGCCGTTCACTTGGGCATTCCATCCGGCACCATAATTGTCCGCACCTTCCATGTCTTTCAGCAGACTTTTTGTGTCACCGATATTGAAATTTGCATAATATGTAAAGTCTTTTATCTGATCACGCCATCCCAAATTAAATTCCCAACCTTTCACATTGAGATGACCGCTATTTGTCTTCGGTGCCTTACCACCTAATACTCCCGGATAAGTGACATTCACCAACATACCGATGTTATCTTTTATAAAGTAATCAAAGGATGCTCTCAAACGATTATCAAAGAAATTCAAATCAACACCAAAGTTTTTTTGTTTCACTTTCTCCCACGTACGTTCATAAGAAGTCAATCCGCCAAAACTGGAAGAAACTTGATTGGCAGGTGTTAATCCAAATCCGGCTGTACCCAGCCCGATAGTACCTACATAATCAAAATCACTCAAACCGACATCATTTCCTGAAGTACCATAACTGAAACGTAGTTTTCCAAAGGAGACAACAGGTTTTAAGAAGTGCATGAACTGTTCTTCAGAGAACGCCCATCCCAAGGATACAGAGCCAAAATTTTTAAAACGGTAGCCTGCGGCAAACTTAGAGTTTCCATCACGACGTGCCAATAACTCAACCATATACTTTTCTGCATAGTTATAATTCAAACGAGCGATATAAGAATAGGTTCCATTTTGTGACTTTCCTCCCCCGTTACCTTGTTTGCCTGCAGCCAGATTCAAATCATAAATACCCACATCTTCAAATTCTTCACGTGCCGTCACCACCTTCTTAGCCATATACTTTTCAGCTGTAATACCAAACATTGCATCCACGTTGTGCATCTCTGCAAATGTACGTTTGTATTTAAGTAATGCTGAATAATACTGATAACGGGCGTTATTTGCCTGTACCAAATATCCCGGCTGATGGGAATCTTTAAAGTTCATTACGTCCTGTGGCGTACTAAGTGTCTGCGTAGTTTCATACACTAATTTGGAAGATTTCTCACCAAACCAGTTATAACATTGCACCGGTAATGAATAACGTTCACGCCGATATTCCTCATTCTGGAAGGAAGCCGTACCTTCAAAAGTTATCCCTTTCCAAATGTCGACCAAGGCTTTAAAGTCTACGCGGGTAGTCAGCTTTTCTCTCTCATCACGTCCGCCGTCGGTTGTAGCCGCAGCGGCATTACGATCACCTACATTCCCAAAGTTAGCATACCACTGACCATAAGAATTTTTAGCTGGAAAGAAAGGAGCGTCGTTTCCATAAAGTGTACGGTCGATACCATGTGTCGGTGTATCAGTATTTGTCTTAATCATACTGGCAGAAGTTTCCAGTTTAAACCAATCGGTCAATTTTATCCCATAATTGAGACGTAAATTCAACTGTTTCTGCCCATCATAGGCTGTTGCCAAGTTTGCCTGATTATCTGCATATTCCAAGGAAATACGATAATCGGATTTATCAGTGGCACCGGACACACTCAAGTTATGCTGATAGGAATAACGACGTGCAAACAGCTCATCCAAACGATTGGCATTACCCACAAACATAGTGCCCCAATCTGATATAGTCGATTCATAAATACCTTCGATGCCTTGTGCCATTCTCTTGAGGTTTTCTTCTCCCCAGCCCCACCAGTCATGTTCGGGCATCTCCTTATTCGCTTCCAACCACATGGTAGCATATTGTTGCATACTAGGAGAGAAAGCCATAATGCCGTTGGTAGTGAAACGCATATTAAAGTTATAATCAACTGTTGTTTTTCCTTTTCCTTTCTTTGTAGTCACCAGGATTACACCATTAGCAGCTTTGGCTCCATAAATAGAAGCTGAACCATCTTTCAGGACACTGATATTTTCAATATCATCCGCATTCAAATTCTGGAAAGATTCGCTATTCAAAATAGGAACCCCATCTACTATAATCAATGGACTGCCACCATTGACAGAAGTTGCTCCACGAATCTGAAAGTTCAGTCCTTCATTACCGGGACGTGAAGACGAACGGGTAACAACCAAGCCCGGAGTAGCTCCTTGCAAGGCTACACCCACATTCGTAATGGCACGGCTCTCGAGAACTTTACTACTGACTTGTTCTACCGCACCGGTCAATGTGGCTTTCTTCTGTGTACCATAACCTACTACCACCACTTCGTCCAATGCATTATTATCTTCTTTCAACACAACCTTGAAATCTGACCGCCCATTCAAATTGACAATCTGATCTGCATACCCGATATAAGTAATTTTAATTTGTTTTGCATCCGCAGGAACATTCAGCGCGAACCGACCGTCAATATCGGTAATTACCCCTGCATTGCTTCCTACGACCACCACATTACAACCAATCAGCGGTTCACCATTCGCGTCCGTAACAAGTCCTTTGATAGTACGCCCTGCCTGGGCTACCATCAAACTCTCTTCTACAGAATCATTTGCATAGAGCAATACACCGGGCGAACCACCCAGCAGCATGGCGAAAGCCAATGCGACTCCTTTTGAACATAAGAATTTGGATTTAATTTCCATAATACTATTAAATTGTTAAAGTTAATATGTGTTTTTCCGAATCTGGTATCTAACCGACTTTGGAGAATTCATTCTGCAAATAAGTGCGTACTGTTTTGCGTGCCAGCAGTAATTGGCATTCTACCGTACGGGGAGACAAAGACAGTTTTCCCGCAATGGCAGGACAAGAGAACTCATTATTGAAACTCAACTCGTAAATCCGGCGACGTTTGGCGGGAAGCGTTTCTACCACCTTATCATGTAGTTTCTTCAGTTCACGATAGTGGACGGCATCTTCCGTCGTGTTCCGGGCAGAATCTTCCACCTTATTATATATATAGGCGATGAAATCTTCCTGCTTGTAATAACGACGTATCTTGTCCGTTACGATATTGCGGGCGATGGTGAAGAGCAAAGACCAGACAGTGTCTTTATTCACGAATGCCCTATGCTCCCATAAGCGGACAAAGACATCCTGCGCCAGATCTTCCGCTTCGTGCGGATGGCTAATGCGGATAGCGATATAATTCTTGATATACTCCCTATATTTAAGGTAGCATTCGGAGAAGAAGTCGTCAAATGTAGTCTGCTGTTTTTCCATGGCATTAAATTTATCCGTTTAACGATGATACAAAAGTAGGGATAAGTTTTAAAAGCAAATACCACATAAGTAACAGATAACAAAACTATCGTAACAAGCGTGTTATTTTGCAAAAATCTCCCATTTCATCGGGATAAATCCAACCGTCAGGGCAATAAAAAAGGGGATGCCGTTACAATTGACGGTTCCCCTGTTCTTAAATTTTCATGGATGACAGCCTTTCATCCGGAAGGATGTATTATTTGCTTTCCTGAGCTGCCTGGAAATCCGGTATGCGCTTTACGTTCGCACCTTTCATCACACCTCTTTTGATAGCTTCATTCGTATCGGTAATTTCTTTCTTTACGCGTTTATAGTACTCTTTTGTAAGTCCTTTCCCTATTGCGTCCGATTCTGTCGCCGCCCAGAAGTATTGATAATCCATCAACATCAAATCCGGCGCTACTACTTTAAAGAAAACACTATCTCCTGCAAACTTTTCACGCAAGTCACCCAAATAGATTGTATCTGCCGGATTTACATTCTCACTATTTGCATTATTTTTTGAACTGCCACCTCCGCAAGAGGATAACAACAAACCTCCTACCAATGAAATTAAAACTAATACTTTCATATCAACATATATTATAAAATAAAACTTTTTCAGCCCCAATACAATCAAGATTTTACAATTATCTTGCTAATACAACGCAAATGTAACAATTAAACTATAAATGCAAGCACAATGTCATCCTTTTCTTCCCGATTCCTCTGCATATTGCTTGGGTAGCATCCCGAACATTTCTCTAAAACACTTCGAGAAGTAGCTAGGAGAACTGAATCCTACCCGATTCGCTATTTCGACAATCGGCAATTGGCTTCCCTGCAATAATTGTGCCGCGCGTTTCAAACGGATACTGCGGATAAAGTCGGTCGGCGTGTGTCCGGTGATGGATTGCAGCTTGCGGTAAAGGCTCATACGCACCATGCCCAAATCACCGCTCAACTCTTCTACGCCATATTCCGGATTATCCATGTTCTTTTCTATGTATTCCAAACACTTCTGTATGAGTTGCTCATCCACTGAAGTGATGGTGATAGCACTTGGATTTACTTCTATGTTCTTGCGGAATTCCTGCTTTCTCTTTTCCTGTTGTTCTATCAGTTTTTCAATGCGCACCATGAGCATATCAAAGTTGAAGGGCTTCGACATATAAGAGTCTGCTCCTACTTCATAGCTGTTAATCTTGATGTCATCGGCGGTACGGGCTGTCAATAATATCACAGGTATATGGGATGTCTGCACGTTCGTCTTGATTCGGCGGCAAAGTTCGATACCGTCTACTTTTGGCATCATGATGTCACTGATAATCAAGTTCGGGTTTTCCTCTATCGCTTTCCGCTCTCCCTCCTCGCCGTCTGCCGCTTCAATGATTTGATAAAAATCTTCCAACTGTTCTTTCAGGAAAGTACGGAACTCTTGATTGTCTTCTACCAACAGCAGTTTCTTCAGATTATCATCGACTGTGGATGCAGTAGTTTCTTTCTCTTTTGTATCCGGTGGTGTTTCCGTTCCGATAACTTCTTCCGGCAATTCGTCCGATTCCGGTTTCAAATCCATAGGCAGCCAAATGGTAAATACCGATCCGCAATCTATCCGGCTGTCTACTTTAATACGCCCGCCATGTATATTTACGTATTCCCTTACTAAATGAAGTCCGATACCACTGCCTATTTTTTCATCCCCTTCATTTCCTACTTGATAAAAACGGTCAAATATATACGGAAGGTCTGATTCGGATATTCCGATTCCGGTGTCGGATACGGATATTCTTACGTAATTCCTTCCTTCTATCTCTTCCGTTGAGAGCAGTAAGTTTACTGTACCGCCTTCCGGGGTGTATTTGAAAGCATTAGACAGGAGATTGTTCACTATCTTATGCACCTTATCACGGTCGAAGAACATATAGAGTGCCCTATGTTCCGACTGGTTAGCGAAATTCAGATGCTTTTCCACTGCCATCGGCATGAAGTTGTTGTAGGCAGAAACTATAAATTCTTCCATATCGCCGTTCATCAGGTGTAGCCTCTCCCCTTTCATTTCCAGTTTGCGGAAATCGAGTAGTTGATTCACCAGTGACAACAGGTTTTGGGCATTCTTATAGATAGTATTCAGTTGTTTCTTCATTGCATCATCCGTCAACCGGCGTATCATCATATCCAATGGAGTGATAATCAGTGTCAGCGGAGTACGAAGTTCGTGACTTATATTGGTGAAGAAACGGAATTTCATCTGATCTAATTCTTCCTTTTGTTTCAGGGCTTCTTCCTCTTGCATACGAATCATTTTCCGACGATTACGGCGGTTAATCACATAAATCAACCCGAAGACAAACAGAATGCCTAAAATAGCATAAAGGATGCGGGCGGCTAATGTATCCCAAAACGGCGGACGGATAACAACCTTAAATTCGGATTCCGGCCCCCATATACGGTCGTTTCCGGCAGCAGAAACACGGAAAATGTATTCGCCCGAAGGAAGGTTATTATAGACAACACGTCCCTGTCCATTTTCAAAAAGGGTTTCCGTCCATTCTTTGTCGAATCCTTCGAGTTGGTAACGGAAAGAAGTCTGAGAAGGATTGGGAAAGTTCAGGCCGGAGAATTCGAGTGTTATGTAATTCTCGTCATACTCTAATTGTACCTCATCCGAATAGCTTAGTGCCTTATCAAACAAAACACGGCCGTTATATGATTCGCCCGAAACAACCGGAACATTAAACAGGCGGAATGAGGTAAACAAGGGACGGTTGAGACATTGATTGTCTATCATGTTCTCCGGCGAGAAAGCGATAAAGCCATTCATCAACCCTAAGAAAAGCTGATTGTCCCGGGTCATTAAGGAAGGAAAACTATATAAATCATCCTGACGGATTTCATCTTCCGACAGGCAACTTATCACATGAAAGTTATATTTATCCGCTCTGCGGTCAACCTTTACCTTATAGATAGAGGTGACTGTCGATATCCATATATCATGGTTTTTATCTTCCACGACATTCAATATGGCTGTAGACAACCCCTCTTCTTTCCCTAATGTATAACTCTGACCGTTATGGGTCAGGATGTTCAAGCCATATTGAGTGGCAAACCATAAAGTGCCTTCGTGGTCTTTCAATATCTGGTTGTACTTGATGCTTCCCTGATTAAAGATTGAATTGGCTTGGCCGTCCTGTTCGGGTATCCATATTTTATTCTTCGCAGGGTCGTAAATGTAAAGTCCGTTATCACTTCCTACGACCAGTCGGGATTGGTTATCTATGGCTAATGCATTGGCTACCTTGTATTTCTTTAATTCGGGGAACTGCTCAGACAATAAGTTTATCTGTCCGTTTTCAGGATCGAACAGTCCTACACCGCCATATATACTTACCCACAACCGGCCGGAAGGATCTTCGATCATAGTACGTATATTACTGAAATCCAGTTCGTTCTGATAATCCGTATCGGGGTAATCATACGAACGGACTTTTCCACGATCTATGCAGTACAGTCCATCGTGGTATGTCCCTACCCAAACGCGCTTCTTGCTGTCTTCATAGAGTACACGACAATTTTTCTGATTAAATTCATGATAGAAGCTGTTCATTCTCTTGGTCGACGGCTCATAACGATAGACACCTTGGGTTGTACCCATCAGGATTTCTCCCTTGGATGTTTCGAGCATACAACGGATTTCTTCCCCCTTCCAGTCGCCATTAACCATCTTTTTATTATACAGCACTATCTTATTCATGCTAGGATGATAATAGCACATTCCCTGATTATAGAGTCCTATCCATACGGAATTATTCTCCCGGTCGCAATAGATGCTCTGAATGCCATTACGTACAGTGTTGCCTGATAATAAAGGAATGTCCAACGTACGGGTTACGGAGAAATTATGCATATCAATGACGTAAAAGCCATCCATAACAGTTCCTACCCATGCGTTGCCCCCTTTATCCACATCCATAGAAGTAAACCATGAATAGTGTTCGAGTTGGATACCGGAGATTTGATTCCATTTTTTATTGTAAACATCATAGTAACCTACTCCCCGATCCCACATCAGCCAAAAGTCACCATTATCGAGTATCTTTAGAATCACACGATCATCCGGTTTCAATTGGTCTTTCAGAAAATCAAGTTGCTGCACAAAACGTTTCTTTTCCAAATCGTAGCAACGGATAGCTCCTTTCTGATGTACCATCCAACTGTATTTACCATGACTTTCCACTCCGAGCAATCCTCCATAGTATTCCATAAACTCATCATTCCTGCAAACCTGTTCAATTGACTTTGTCTCTGCATCGTACATATAAACAGAGGAGCCCGGTGTCAGAAACCAACAATGTTTCTCTGAATCAATAATCAGATCCGCCACTTTATCCTTCAAGCCGAATTGCTGAAATAAGGAATCTACGTTATAGATGTACTGTTCGGTAGTCAAATCAAAGACACGCAAGCTCTTGCGTTCTTTCATCCACAAACGTCTATCGGCGTCGATATATTGTTCAGGAATAATATGGTTGTACGCTATCGAATATTCGCCATGAATATTGAAAGGGAAATTTGAATAGTTCGCACCATCATACAGACTTAGCAATACGGTACTCCGCACGCCGATACGTCCGTCGGGAATGGGGAAAACACTCTTTACATAGTTATCCGGCAATCCTTCGACAACTCCAATCTGACGGAACACATAAGGGGATTCCTGCGAGTTAATATAACCCGGATACAATAATCCTCCTAATATGATTAACAAACCTATTCGAATTTTCATGGCCATTTCTTTTGTAGTACTACCATTAATACGAACGAAAAATCAAATCCCCTTATCCTGCTTTATTATTATTTTCTGAATTTCAAGCTTATTGCTGACTTGCTCTATCTGCAAGCGGAGCACACAAGCTCCGGCGGAAAGAGTGAGCTTTCCAATCTCCCGTTCCGCCCATTGTCCGGATTGAGGAAACTGCGCTGTTTTTGTTCCAACTCCCGAATCAGAAGTTACGGACAAGAGAGAATTTCCTTTCGAGCGATAAACAAGACTAATTGTATATACTTTATCCGCAGGAACGCTTACTGTATAATTCATCCATTCTCCATCTTCTGTTTGAGTAACGACATAGCCATGTCCTTCTTTTCGTAGTTCTACCGCCCCGTCAGGCCTGTATGCATTTCCACGTTTCTTCCCTACATTGTGATAGGTATGTCCTTCGGGATCTTCCGACAGACAATAATAGTCATAGTCAGCAGCCAATATCTCACAAGGTAACGTATGGATTCCCGATACGCGCTTTCCTGTAGAAAAGGAAACTGGATCGCCTGCCATCCAGGGAGTCAGTCGCTTGGTTAATGTTCCCCATCCTGTCCATTCATAAAACCAGTTGGGTGCTATCCCCCAGTTTTCGCAACCGTGATGTTCTATCATATAATCACGGTAACGTTTCAGCCAGGTATAGTCGTTTGCAGGCAGTCCGGCACGTACTGCATAATGCGCCAATGCCATTTCACGGGTTCCGCCACTGCCTGCTACGTCTCCACGTCCGTGAGGAGATACGGCTATGGATTCCCAACGTCCGCTACGACTCCTTATTTGCAGGAACTTCCCGTTCTCAAAAGTGACCTCGTCCGGATTCCCGCTATATCCTGTCGGTTCCCATGGTTCTTTCTGCTCTTCATAAGAACGGACTTTCGACAGGTTATACCGATAGTTCCATTCCAGTCCGGTCAAAAGACGATTATTCAGACAGCTATATAAGGAATCTCCCTGATTCCATGCCATTTCCGCTATTGCTACATAATTATGGACTCCCGCCAACACATGTCCCTGATCGCGACTGGATTCCTGACATTGCCCGTTCGGATAGATATAGTATTGCAGTTGCTCATCATAACCATAATCAGGAATTTTGTTTTCTCTTCCCACCAACTTATAATCAATAATTGCCGGTGATTTCCGAATCGGCTCTTCACTCGTAACCGGTGCTCCGGACGGATAAGGCAAATCATCTTCACGATGCTTCATCCCCAACAAATAACGATAGGCGCGTTCATACATTTTCTCGTTATCCAGATAAATCCCCATAGCCATCATACTGCGGGCTGCAAACAATCCCTGATTTCCAAAACGCGCCGCATCGAAATTATAGATATTCCAGTAGAAAGTTATTCCATTTTTAGAATCGTCCCAATAATCCGCATATTTGGCACAGAAATCCTCCGTCGAACTGTATCCCGGATAAACCAGCATATCTTTGAATCTCTGCTGATCCGCTTCCTCCCATCCCGGATAATCACGCATTAGTTCCGCAGCATCTATCAGCAGATAAATCTTTCCATTATCCAATGGCCCCGTTCCACGGGCACTGGTATTCGTATAATAAGAATTAGCATTCAAATACTCCACAGCTTTACGGGCATAAGCCTCATCGCCCGTCAGATGCCAAAGCAAAGCTAAGTCATGCGCCCGCCTGCCATCTATTCCGATAGTAGCGTTAAAACGCCCTTCTTTGATTTGTTTACCCCGATTAGCTGCTACAGCCGTTAATGAAGAATAAGGAGATTCTTTCAATTTTAGAAAAGTTGAAAAATAAGGTTCCTGCCTTGCTGCGACCATTGCTTTCATCCGGTCAAGATCACCTTGGGTATAAGTGATGCCCGGATGAACAAAGCTTCTTTGTGCCTGCACCGGAATATGGCCATTCCCTATCCATACAAGAATAATAAAGCAAATAATCCTGTCAATCATAGTCTGACTTAATTTCTGTAGATTCCAAATAATAAGCAAAGATAGCATTTAGCAGATAAAATCAAGATATCCCTGAATAATAAAATAGTTCATTCCCTATATGAGAATGAACTACCATATACTACCTTTCCTTGCAAATGAAGGAAAATGCTATTCGACCACAACTACAAAACCACCTCTGGGAAGGCAATCTATACTCATCATTGTCCGACCTTTTGACAACCGGGAGCGTTTTATATCCAATTGCTTTTCCTCACTGCCATCTTTGAATATGACTATTTTCTTTCCCAAGTCGGGTAAAGCATTCAACGCAAAAGTCAATGTCTGTTTATCATCGGTTCCGTTAATGCCCCCAATATACCAGACGTTGCCTTTACGACGAGCCAAAACCACTGATTCTCCGGGATATCCACTCAAAAGCTTTGTATCATCCCAGGCTGCCGGCAATTGGGAAAGCAACTTTCCGGTTTCCTTCGGCAATGCTTCGTAAACGGAAGGCCGGTCCGGCATATGTTGCCATCCTGACTCGAAGATAACCGGTAATGCCAATTCATGACCATGCGATGTAATATGAGGATGCTGGGAATCGGAAAAAGTTCCAGGCGTATAATCCATCGAACCGACCACGTTTCTCGTAAAAGGCAATGTGGCATTATGTCTCGCCGCCAGCGGGGTAAATCTCGGAGTATTATTATACCACTCCGCCCCATACACTGCTTCCATCGTCATCAAATGCGGATACGTCCGTTGCCATCCACGGGGAATGGTGGCTCCGTGAAGATTCACCATCAATTTATATTTAGCCGCATCTTCCAGCAAATCCAGATAATAATCCATTGTTTCCACCTTGTCACCGGCAAAGAAATCGATCTTAACACCGGCTACCCCTTGCTCCGCAAGCCATTGATATTCTTTTTCCCTATTTTCTTTCTTATTCAGCCTGTCCATAGGCCCCGGAGCTCCGTTTCCAACCCACGCAGTACACGAATTATACCATAAAAGAGGTTTTATTCCTTTCTTCAACGCATATTGCAATGCATCATGCACGTCTCCGCCATTCTCCATTTCATTCCATTTCCAATCAATCAGACTATACGGCCATTGCATCTTCACAGCCAAATCAATATAATCCTTCACAATTTTAAAGTCTTTGGAGCCGTTATTATACGCCCAATACCCCCATGATACAGCTCCCGGCTTTATCCAGTCCCTATCTGCCAACTTACAAGGTTCGGACACATCGGTAACTAACGTAGATTCTACAATATCAGCCAAAGAACCGATAACAAGCAGACGCCAGGGAGACTCCCATGTCTCTTTCAAAGGCAGATTATCGGTAGCCGGACGTACTTGATATTCATTCGGGTCGATTCCATTATATAAAAAAGAAGCACAATGTCCACGCAATATATCGGCTTCCGTAATCAACATAAATACTGAATCCCAGAACTCAACAAGGGCAGGATATCCCCAACAATATGTTCTCTTCTTTTCTACAGTTGATGTCCCGTCCACGGCTAAAGGATAAAAACCTTCATAATCTTTGCTATATTGCTGAAACCATCTCTTATTCCCTGCGGGTATGGGGTAAGTAGTAACTTCATTAAGAAGACGTTCATCAGCAGAAACAGCTTTTATGCCATATTTAAAAGCAATTCCGTCATTGTAGACTCTGAAAGTAACCGCCAGTTCCTGCCCTCGGGAATTGGCGAAATTATAAGTCCTTTCAAAAGCCTCGTTTGTACAATGGCTTCTTTTTCCCGTCAGCATTTCATAATCATCCTTTACCGACTTTGTCTCCGATACAGACTTCAACTTTAAATCTCCCGCAAAACTTTGCTGGTCTGTATTCATTCCCAAACGCGCCTGTGAAAGTATGCAACGGTTATTGTATTCTACCGTGAAACAAGCCTTTCCGTCATTCTCTCCGGTTGGCGGAACTATCAAATGAAGTTTTCCATCCGGAGAAGATACACCACGGGATTCTTCAGAATAACATGACATACTGCCTGCCAGCATCAGAACCGACAAAGCTATTATATACTTAAAATCTTTCATTGTTCAATCTATTATTTATAATTTAAAAAGACCACTTCATAAGAGGGCTGTCCGGAGACAACCTTATTTTCTATTTTCAAGGTCAACACCACCTGTTCATAAGGTTTCAACGGTTCAACCATCCCCTGCGTCAGAAGTTTGCCGTCGCAGAATACTTTTACTCCCGTCCTTTGAGAAGCGGACAAGCCAAAGTTCTGTATCTCAACTGCAAGTTCTGTCCCGGCATCATCCACAACAGGACGACGTGCCGAAAGTAATGGCGGTGTATAACAAACATAAGGCAAACGGGCATATCCGTATATCAAATTACCCTTCTTATCCTTTCCTATCATCTTGGGAGCGAACTCTTCTTCTGTAATGCCACTGCCCTTCCCGTTAAAAACGACAATCAGGTCTTTACCGGATTTCCGTGTCCGAAGAGGCTTACAGCCTCGTCCGAAATTCACTTCCGTATACGAACCAAAGCGCAAAGACTCGATATCAACTTCTGTCTGCGGATTAAAACCCTCCTCTGCCGCTATCTTGACTTCAATGGTGCGTGTCGTCGGTTTTATCGGTTCCTGATTCAGGACAGAAAGTAACAGCCCCTTGTTCAGCGGGATACAAATATTCTTCGAACTATGATTGTCATTAGGAAGATCCTCCCACTTGATGGTATCAATGACGGCAAAATTCATCTGGACAGCACGCCCTTGCCTATCCTGAAAGACTTTCGGACGTTCATATTTGAACCAGTGTTCTACATATCCATCCTCATGGAACGATATACCGGGCACGTATGCTTCTCCCTGCTCGGTCACCCAGTGTACCCCGTCTTTCGAACGTTGGTAATAGGCGATTCGTCCCAGCCAATCATTTACAATTAAATGGTATTGAAGGGAATCCCGCCATACGACAGGATCCTCAAACCGTCCATCCACCTCCGGATATACCCTTTTATCCGTCAACTGGTTGTAAGTAGAAAGCCCGTCACGGCTAACCCACACGCCACCACCACGACAGACCATCAGATAAGAATCATCCTGACGACGGGCAAAAGTCAGATTAGACAATCCCTCTATGACTTTCCGGTCACGGGCATCAAAATCAAATTTGCCATACGTCCAAGGGCCATCCATGCTGTCCGAAATATAATAACCATCAATTACATAAACCACGATACGCCCGTCTTTCAAGACAAAAGCTTCGGGATTGTGCCCTTTACCTATTGAATTCTGCACAGTGAATGGCCCATGCAAATGTTTACCGGTAGCATGATAAACAGTCGAATTCGGCCAGAACATATGACCCTTGGGAGAGTTTTCAGGCCATCCGCAAACGAATAAATGATAGCAACTATCAGGCGTCTGCACTATATTTCCACCCCAGAAAGAAGTTGCCGGAAGTTCGATACCATTGTCCACGTACCGGAGACGCACACTGTCGGCTCCCCATACATCTTTTGAAATTATGCTCCCCTGCATTGGCAAGAAACGATCCATAAAACGCCCTCCTTTAATCAAAGATTGCCATTCCTTCGGTCGCTCGCGTTCTGTGACTTGCGCGTTCATACCGGCAAAGAAACCACACAGTCCGATCAACAGTAACAATTTCCTTCTCATCTTATACCTGTTTTTGTAAAAATAATGTCTTCTACATACAATATCTTGCAACATCAATCATTTAAATTCCTGTGAAAATAAAATATACAGGCTGATATTCCAAAGAATCCAGCCTGTATTTATCAATAATTAATCTCTCGGATACATCAATGTACCACATCCCAACAAGTCATACGCACCTCCGCCATCTTTCGATTGCGCTCCCCATTCCGGACGCATCTGATTTACGCCCATCAATGTATATTTCATCCATTGCGGTTCCAGGTTCTTGACTCTTGCATAATGCCAGTAGAGCACTTCATGCATCGGACGCGATGTTCCCCGGGCATCCGCGCTGATTTCCGTATGTACTACATTATATCCGTTATATTGCACGAAAGGAACATCCAGCATAGCCACGTTGTATTTGGCTACATATTCGGCAGCCTTTAAAATGACATTGTTATTGTAACCGTAGAAATCGTCTCCCTGATTGTATGTCATCTGGGCAATCATTCCCAACAGTCCGATTACCAATGTGGCATGTCCCTGGTCGCGTCCACTTTCCTGAATCTGCGCCAGACTGGCATTTTCTCCGTCAAATACATGAACAATCGTCTTTTTCAGACAGCCATTGCTATCGCCATTCAATAAATGCTCGACGGCTTCGTTGTAAATATCCCGACGATCCGAAACGATACCGATAGACAACATAGAAGCCAAATTACACAACGGCCAGTTTGCCCAATAGTTCAACGTATGAGTGCCATGATGCCTGACAATGAAATCATGATTGGCCACATAAAAGACATCTATCATCCACTGCTGGAATGCCTTGAACTCATCAGAAGTCCAACCGGAATAGTCGCGCATCAGTTCTCCGGCATTAGCAAACTGATAGCCATACAGTCCTGCGGCCAATGACAAGTTGGAGTCTCCATTGATTGACTTGCAGGTGGTAGCCCACGCATTCAGAATATTGATAGAAGCCTGCGCATATTTCACATTGTTCGTAATCTTCCAGGCCAAAGCATAATGGTAAGCGGCATGAGCCTGATTGGATGCATTCGTATAATTATCTCCATCAGATTCCCAAATTGTGTTTCCTCCCCTGACTATCTTTACTGTAGGATTGGGAGTTACCGCAACATCAGGATGAGTAGATTCGTCAGCAACCGACACAGGCGAAGAAGATGCCGCAAAATGGTCATTAGTAAACAGTTTATTCCATCCATCAATCCAGGGAGATGTGCCGCTTGCTACCTTAGCTTTCACACGTGCAAGGTCTTCCGCACTATGTAATCCGCCCGGATGAATCATCGGTTCACTTTTATCCTTGATTACAATGCTGTGAGGAATATCCTCTTCACTGTTATCTGTCACCCAATCTCTTTCTATCGGGTCAATATCATCACCACAAGCTGCCGACAATGATAACAAGCTTGTGAACATCAAATAATATATTTTTTTCATACCTATTCTTTTTATAAATTAGAACTATTGCACAGCATTACTTTTATAAACCAGTTGGAGTTCTTTAACCTTAAAGCAAGAGTTTTGAGGCATACTTGCCGTAAAGCCAAGGCAAACGTCCGTCGTCTCCGTCAATTCAAAATTGAGAGTGTGAGTAGTAAGACTACTGTTATGACCTTCAAATTTCCAATACACATCGCCATTTACTTCTGATAATTCTCCGTAATTCGGCAATTCGGTCTTATTCTTACAAACCACCATATAAGGATGTCCACCATTCACTACCACTTCCCCATAAGTTACTACCATTTCATAAGAGCCTTTTGGTAAAGTAATGTTCTGATACATCTTACCATTCGTCATTACTTTGGCAGCCTCAACAGCGTCATTATTCCAACCTGCCTGCATAGTCAATACCTGTGCATCCGTATTCAATCCTCCGACAGGCTTTGAACAGAACTGTCCATCCTGTTTGTTAAACATATTCTGCGCCGCCTCATTCACAGTCCAGTCAGCAGGTACAGCCCAAGAGTTATTATTACCTCCCTGTCCGTCTTCAAAAGGCTTCGGAGTAAAAGGAGCTTTATAGTTCTTCAAAACATAGCTTGAGATATCCGTATCATCTTCCAATATTTTCAGTTCATCCGTAGAAGTAGAAGAAAGTCCGTCTTTCGTCACGGTAACCGTACCACCGGTAAAACCATCCGGAACTATTGCGACTATCTTATCGTTCACGCAAGATTCAATGGAAGCGGCGGCGTCAATACCTGCGAATTTCACTGTAACAGCATTAGATTCGGTGCCAAAGCCTGTACCGGAAATTGTCACTTTGTCCCCAGCGAACGCAAAACTCTCACTCAATACATTATCTGACTTCACGGCAGTAATAGTCGGTTTCTCCAACAAGGTAATCTTCAGCGTATTTTTTGCAGCTTTTCCCTGAATGCGTAGTTTAAGGTCAAACTCTCCAAATACGGTAGTTTCGGGAGCTGTAGCCTTTATTTCCTCATCCGTACATGAAGTTACAGTGAAAGAGACTTCTTCTCCGTCTATCGTACAATATAATTGCACATCTTCTATCACCGTACCAAAATTCTCACCGGTAATCGTTACTTCCGCATTGCCTACTACTCTTGCCGGAGATATCTCCGTCATTTCAGGATCAGGAATAACCGTAAAAGGCTGATCCGACGTTACAATCTTCATCTTGTTCGCTTCGATAGTCAAAGCACCACTGGTTGCATTTTCAGGAACCTTCACTACTAATTTGGTATCCTCGCAAGTAAGCAGTTCCGCAGATTCTTCCATACCGGCAAAAAATACTTTCACCAATTCTTTCGCGGCTCCGAAGTTAGTCCCTTCAATAGTAACCTCTGCTCCGGCATAGCCACGTTGGGGTGAAATATTGGAAACCGACAGAACAGGGTCTTCATTTGTCAACTGTACTATTTCCGCATCGTCATCACAAGAAATGACTAGCAATGAGAACAACAACGGTAATATTAAATATATCTTTCTCATCTGTTTCTTTGTTTTTAGAATCTGTTTATAATAACTCCAATTTCAATTCTGTTGCTCTAAACCAGCCGTTGGCGGTCATAGAACAAACAAATCCGAGAGCAACATCCGTACTTTCCTCCGTAAGTTCAAACTCAAACTGTACTGAAGAAGGGCTCATGTTCTCTACCTGATTAAACAAGTAAAAACCTTTCACCTTTTCATTCTCCTTATTAATATCAGTAACGTCAGGCAACTCATTTCCTTCAGCAACAGTTATATAGAGCGTACTCTTCTTCACTCCATACTCTTTCAGGTTTACTGTCAGACGATATTTTCCCTTCGGCAATGTCGTTGTCTGATAAAGTTTACCATTTGTAAAGTCGTTTGCTCCCCAACCGGCCTGCAAAAGCAGATTATCACTGTTCAACCCGGCCACTTTCTCTGAAGCTTCCCCATTCTGCATACTGCGTGCAGCATCGTTCACTGTCCAGTCAGCCGGAAGGTAAGTTCCGGGAGAAGTACCCAGTTGCGCATCCGTCATATTAGGGTCAATCTTGAACGGCTGCCTGTAATTTTTCAAATAAGCAATCGAAACATCTCCTTTGGCTAACGGATTCAACGCCGTTCCGGCTACCACTTCAAAACCATTCACAACGATAACCACCTCGCCGGTAGGAAACTCTTCCGGCGCGACTACATGGACTTCTGTTTCAGACCAGTTGGTCACTACCGCATTAACACCACCGAACTTCACAATAACATCTTCCTTTGCCGTACCGAAACCTGTACCTTTGATTGTCACCGTTTCTCCCGGCCTGATAATAGTAGAGCCACTCTCCGTCAGCATTTCGGAAACAATAGGCGACGGCCATATTTCATAACTTCCCACTGTTACCGAATTAGTCCATACCTGCAAGGTAATGTCACCACTCATCGCCTCTTCAGGCACTTCCACTACCACACAATTATTATTGCAGGACAATACCTTATCCGCCAGTATTCCGCCGAAAGAGACTTTTACCGCTTCTGTACGGTCACCGAAATTATGTCCCAATATCGCCACACGCGACTTCACATAACCTGCCGCAGGCGAATAGCCCGACACTTCGGGAGCAGGATATACATACTGTTTGATATTACTGTCTTTTTCGCAATTTGTAAAGACTACTGTTCCCAAAGCCAGCAGACAGTAACTTATGGTTTTTATAAATAAACGCTTCATAATCTTATCCATTTAAATAATTTATCAATATCCCGGATTCTGTTTCAAGCTCGGATTCAAATCAATCTGTTTCTGGGGTATAGGCCACAAATAATGCTTCTTCATGAAAGAATGGTTGGCAGCACTACTGATTACCACACAATTCAAGACTCCGTCTCCCGTCTGTACTTTTTCCTCTCCCCAGACGAAAGAATTCTTTGCATAACGGTTTGTAGAAGTCCCGTCCGCCGATTTAAATTCTGTTTCATAACCGTCACCGCCGACAACCATACCACAACGCGAAGTGTTCAGTGCATTCTCCGCAATTCCCCAACGTTTCAAATCGTCGAAACGGGCGCCCTCCATATAAAGTTCGATGGCACGTTCGCGACGGATTTCTTCCAGCATATCCAGTCCATTATCTTCAACCAGCTTGTTGGTTAAGGCGGCCACACCCGCACGGGCACGCAATTCATTGATTCCGTCCAATTGTGTATCAGTCACTTTACCGTAACGTTCATAACAGGCTTCCGCATAGTTCAGATATACTTCCGCCAGACGTAATACCGGATAATTGGCGGATTCATCGTTTGCCTTACGGTAGGTAGGATAATTGTAAGCCTTGAATTTTGCACAATCATAACCCGCCAAACCTTTGTCCAATGTCACCGAACCCGGTGCAGGGTCTACTCCGCCATTGATATAATTCATCAGACGATAATCACGGTTCTTGAATTCGTCACCGGTTTTATGATATCCCTGGAACAGGTCGGATTTGTCAATAGGTTTACCATCCGTGCAAAGGAACATGTCAATCAGCTTGCGGCTCGGAATCATCAGCGACACAGTATGGCTCAAATTGACCCCGCCTGTTCTTAGATTGATATCGTAAACGCCATAGAGAATAAATTCCTTATTACTGCTTTTTGTCAGTCCTGCCGGATTACTTCCCGCATCTTCAAGGTTAAACAGATATAAATTGCTTTGATTCTTTATCTTGTCATTGCTGTTATAATTCCAGATTTGATATCCGCCTTTCTTCATTACATCGTCGCACAAAGAGATGGCTTCCTCCAGAAATTCGTTCACCTGGTCTCTGGCGGGGCCTGCCGAACCTTCAAAGTCGGTAGACGTTCCGTTGTATTTTCTCCAGGTAGCTTCGTAAAGCAGTACACGTGCCTTAAAGGCTTCGGCAGCCCATTTGCTGACACGTCCTTTCTCCGTTTCCGGGATATTCTGTTCGATAGGAAGAGACGCTATCGCATTCGTCAGATCCGAAAGAATCAAGTCGACTACCTCATAACGGCTGTTTCGGGGAGAACGCAGTTCCGGGGAATCCGTATCCATCACGGAAGTAACCACAGGCACACCGCCAAAAGCTTTCAGCAACGTAAAGTAATTGTAAGCGCGAAAGAAATAAGCTTCTGCCAGATAGGGCGCTATTTCCGACTGACTGCCCGGATAATCTTTCGCTTTCTCGAACAAGATATTCACCGTGCGTATGTAAGTATAACATTGATCCCAGCGTTCGTCGGAAGATGAAATAGAAATAGTGCCACGACCTACGTCGGACGAAGTCACAAAATTGGCAGCCAGATCCGAAGAGGAATCCATAAACTCGTAAATAGAGTATTTGCCATACGGTGTGCGCCACCCCAGGAGCTGGTTATAAAAACCGGTGGCGTATTCTTTAAAGTCCGCCGGCTTTTTGAAATAGACCACATTGGTTCGCTTGTCTTGTGGTTCCAAATCCAGAAATGTATCCGCACAACTTGACAAGCCAAGCAATAAACCGGAAAGAATTGTTATATATAATTTTCTCATATCCATCAAATTTATAAAAGTTACACAATCAGAAACCGACATTTATACCGAACGACCATGTTCTGGAGAACGGATAACCGGTGTTCTGTGACATCTCTCCCATTTCCGGGTCAAACCCGTCCTTGATACTCGTTGCCTCCCACAAGTCATTGCCGGAGAAATAAACACGGACTTTCTCCAGTTTCGCCTTTCTCGTCCATACTTGCGGCAAGGTGTAGCCGACAACCAATGATTTCAAACGGATATACCGGTTGTTCTGCAACATGAAGTCATTGTTCTCATAATTCCATTTTGAACGGTCTGTATAAACAGTCAGACGCGGGAACTCTGCATTCGGATTGTCTTCCGTCCAGGTCTTTCCCATGAATTTTGAATTCTGGTTGGTATAGATGGTTGCAAACGGATAGGCCATCCAGCCCTGTCTCATAATCAGTTGTTTTCCAACTCCCTGGAACAAGGCGTTAAAGTCAAAACCTTTCCACGAACCGCCAAGCGTAATACCGAACAGATAATGGGCATTTCCATCTCCCATATAAATCAAGTCACTGGAAGCACTGCCGTCAGCGGAAATGGAACGGTCGCCACTCATATCCAGACGTTTGACATCCCCCGGGCGAAGTTCCGTGCTGCCGCCTGCCGGCAAAGCCGACAACGCTCCCGTACCACCGTATTTCGCATAATAAGCGTTCACCTCATCCTGCGACTGGAAATAACCGTCCGTCTTATACAAGAAGTAAGCATTCAGCGGATAGCCATTCAATGTTTCATTCTTTCCGGCTTTGATTGTATTTGCTCCTTCCAGTTCCATCAATTTGCTGCGCGTATCGCTTACGTTCGCCGTAACAAAATAGGAGAAATCTTTGATACGATCACGCCATGTCAAGGATACTTCCCATCCTCTTACACGCAAATGACCGCTGTTCGTCTTAGGCGCCCGGCCTCCCAAGAGGGCAGGATATGAAACCTCGGACAACATGCCTTTATTTTCTTTGATAAAATAGTCCCAGTTGAATACCAGCCGGTTATTCAGGAAATTCAGGTCAACACCGATATTCTTCTGCTCGACACGTTCCCATGTTCTTGTCAGGCTGATCAAACCGGAATTGTTCAATGAAGTAGAAATTAGGGATCCGGCTGGCGAGCCCAATATCGTAGTTCCCTGATTAACAGTTGACACATAGTCATAATCACCCAGTCCGGCATCATTTCCGGAACTACCATAACTCAAACGCACCTTACCAAAGTCCAGACCGATAAAAGAAGATACGGGTTTGATGAAGTTCTCTTGTGTAAACACCCAGCCCAAAGAGAAGGAGCCATAATTCTGGAAACGATAGCCGTCGGCGAATTTGGAGTTACCGTCACGACGCCCCACGAGTTCAATCAGATACTTTTCCGCATAGTCATAGTTCACTTTGGCAATATACGAATAAGTGCCGTTCTGGAACTTTCCGCCACTGTTTCCCTGAAGCGTACCGTCTGCCAGATTCAAGTCATACACTCCGTCATTCTCAAAGTCCTTGCGGCCGGCAGCCAATTTCTTCACTTGTTTCTTTTCCGCATTGATACCTGCCAGGACAGATATAGTATGCACGTCGGCAAATGTCTTGTTGTACTTCAACAGGGCGGAATAATATTGATAGAAATAATTCTCGGCAACAGTCAGGTATCCCGGATTATTATGAGCCAGATTTGAAGGGTCTGTAGTATTCAGTCCCGTCACGGTAGCGTTGACCAGTTGTTGGGCGGGATTCCCGAACCAGTCGTAAGTCTGCACCGGGGTCACCCAACGCTCACGCCGGAATTCCTCGTTCTGAAAAGAGGCCATACCTTCAAAGCTGATACCGTTCCAGATATCAACGATTGCCTTCATGTCTATGCGAGTCGTCAAGGACTTCTTGTTATCCCGGCCGCCGTCGCTCGTTGCGGCAACCGACTGGCGGTCGCCTACATTGCCAAAATTGGCATACCACTGTCCGTAAGGGTTCTTTGCGGGAAAGAAAGGCATGTCATTGCCATACAATGTATTATCCAATCCCACTGAAGGAGACTCGGTTTCTGTATTTACCAGGCTGGCTCCTGTCTCCAGGCGCATCCATTTGGCTAATTGATAGCCATAGTTCAGACGCAGGTTTATCTGTTTCTGTCCGTCGTACGCTGTAGCCAGATTGCCCTGATTATCGGCATAAGCAGCCGAAATACGGAAATCGGATTTGTCCGTAGCACCGGAAATGCTCAAGTTGTGCTGATAGGAAAAACGGGTGGCAAACATCTCATCCAGACGGTTGGCATTGCCGATAAATATATCCCCATAATACTGGGTAGGATAAATACCTTCAATCCCTTGAGCCATCCGCTCCATGTTTTCCTGCGAAACCCATGCCCACCATTCGGGAACTTTTTCTTCCTTATTGGCAGCCAGCCACATCTGGGCATATTCCGACATGGAAGGTGAGAATCCCGTGATACCATTCGTATTGAAACGCATATTGAAGTTGTAATCAACGCTCACTTTCCCCTTACCTTTTTTGGTGGTAACCAGGATTACACCATTGGCGGCTTTCGCACCATAAATAGAGGCGGCACCGTCTTTCAGGACACTGATGTTTTCAATATCATCCGAGTTCATATTCTGAAAGGAATAGCCGTTCAAAGCAGGAACACCGTCGATAATCACCAACGGTTCGCCCCCATTGACGGATGTGGCACCACGAATCTGGAACTTCAAGTCTTCATTTCCCGGACGGGCGGACGAACGCGTCACCGCCAGACCCGGTGTTTGTCCCTGCAAGGCCAGACCGACATTGGTCACCGCACGGCTTTCCAGCGTCTTGCCGCTCACCTGTTCGATAGAACCGGTCAGTGTAGCTTTCTTCTGCGTTCCGTAACCTACAACAACCACTTCTTCCAATGCATTATTGTCTTCTTTCAGCACGATCCTTATTTCCGGGCTATTGCCGATAGTTACAACCTGATCTACATATCCGATATAGGTAACCTTCAACTGTTTTGCCCCATCGGACACTTTCAAGCTGAATTTTCCATCAAGATCTGTTATCACTCCTTCTTGCGAACCTACGACAACGACATTACAACCAATTAACGGCTCACCATTCTGGTCTGTAACAACTCCTTTGACTGTTCTCCCCGTTTGAGCAACAATCAAGTTTTCTTCTACACCGGCATTTGCCAGAAGCAACGTACCGGATGAACCGCCTACCAACATAGCTAAAACTATGACGGCTCTTTTACTAGATAAGAAACTGGGTTTAATTCTCATAATATTAATTTAATAATTGAAGTTAGTATATTTTCATTTAAAATCAGCCGGCCAATTGCTGTTTTAACACATTCCGTACCGACTTGCGGGCAAGCAGCAACTGTCCTTCAACAGTGCGGACGGACAAAGAAAGTTTGTCAGCAATAACAGGCGAAGGCATTCCACGAAAGCTAAGTTCATAGATTTGACGGCGTTTGCCGGGAAGCCTGTTCACTGCCCGGCCATGCAATAGTTGAAGCTCATTGGAACAGACTGTTTCTTCCGTCGTATTCCGGCTTGCCTCTTGTACCTTATATATATAAGAGAGAAGTTCCGCTTTTTTATAATAGCGGCGAACTTTATCTGTCACCAAATTCCGTGCAATAGTAAAAAGCAACGGACGAACTGTTTCCTTATTCACAAATGCCCTATGTTCCCATAAACGTACAAAAGCATCTTGCACCAAATCTTCCGCTTCATAAGAGTTGTCAATACGAAAAGTAATGTATCTCTTGATAATGTCATAGTATTGAAGATAACATTCCGAGAAGAAATCTTCTAATGTAATTGTAGTATTATTCATAGCACTCATTTTATCCGTTTCACGATACCACAAAAGTATGCTTGAAGTGTATTTTAGGATGGCAACGTAGTAACAAAACCTGTAAAAGGGGTAACATAGGGCATTAACCAAACTAAAGAGTACCCTTATCTATCATCTTATCTATTAACAGAAAAGTTATTAGCTCCTTATGACAAACTTCCTTTCCCTTAACTCCAAAGTTGTTCCCATCGAAGAGAAAACTATAATTGCAAGCTTTGATTATAAAAACGCAAGTTTCATTTATATAATTGCAAGCTTTGATTTTATAAATGAAACTTGCGTTTATAGTTTATACTTAAGCAAAAGAAAGTTTGGTATCGGAAGAAAGGAAGTTTACCTTTAATGCCGGGGAACTTATCTGTTAATACTCTGCATGACAGACAGCAGGTTATCGTACTTTGATATTCTTTATATGTTCATTCGTGATAAAGCCGTCGGTATCCTTCATTTTCACTCCATTGATTATCACATTGTCGAAAGTCACATTCTTCACGCCACGCTCTTTATCGAACCCTTTTATCAAAGAAGGATTTTCACCCAATCCATTATAGGTGATATTGCGGAAAGTGACATCTTCAATGCCACGTCCGGGCTGTTTGTCATACGTGGGATTGAAACGGACATTAATATGAAACAATCTTCCTTCCTGGATATTTTCCACACGTATATCTTCAAACAGGATTTTACGGACAAGATTCTTGTCGCCACAATCTACTGCCATACACCCCTGATATGGCAGGTCGTCCTCATCCTGTTCCATAATATCGACATTACGGACAGTTATATTTTCTACTATTTCACCTATGGCGTCATTCGGGTTTCCATGCCCGCCAATATTAATTGGATGAGCGATATCCGCCCAAAGGATGGAGTTCTGTAAAGTTACATTGCGGCTTCCACCATAATAATTCCAACGATGGGCGTAAATAGCAATGCAGTCATCGCTGTTCCGCATAAAAACATTATCTATCAATACGTCATTACAACACATCAAATCTATACCGTCACTCCAGCCTTTACAACTGAAAGACTTCAGATTCTTAATGGTCAATCTGGCAGCCTCCCCGCCGAATACCGTATAATGGTCGGGATTCACTACCGTAATGCCATCAATCAACACATTTTTAGAATGAGTGACTTCTATTCCACGAATGGAATGATAGAGAATACCGCGTCCGATGATGCGCACATTTTCCGCTTTGTCAACCAGGAGCTTGGCTTTCACAACGGCTCCGGGAGCCAGATAAACCGTGGTGTTGGAAGGAATCCGTATTTCCGTATTCGGCAGATCCTTAGGCAGATGAATGCCGGGGCCGAAGTACATCACATTGTCCCGACTTTCGGTGTAGGTTTCCGTTTCCAAAGGATTGGCAAATAAATGCAGGTTGTGCAAACGGTCACCGTTGAATTCAATGGAGAGATATTGAGGTTTTGTCAGTGTGAAATATATAACGTTGGAGTTTACCGTATGCTGTATTCCTGTTGCCAACGGACGGATTTTCACATCCTGAATCAAGCCATTGTTCTTTTTCACCATCACTTCCACCGGCTCACCCATATCAAACTGTACCATCGAAGCAGACTGTACTTTATCCATATCCACATGAACTTCATACTCGAATACATCTTTCCACTCCCCACCTACTTGACGCACTTTGACGGTATAATCGTCATTATGCGGCATGCCGGTGTTTAATCCTGCCGGATAAGTCGCCAATTGGGCATTCACAAATGTTGAAAACGCAACAGCTATCGCCAATAAACATTTTCTTTTACCTGATAGAAATCCTGTCATATTCATTTCACTAAACTATTTAATATTTTAATCTATTTTATTCATTGAAGACAATTGCAAAGCTACGCCTTCCATGCCTGTAAGGTTGGTAAACTGGTAACAGAAGCTGGTAAACTGGTAACAAATGCACAAAAAAAATCTCCTTTATTGCCCACTACGAACAATAAAGGAGATTTACTCAAATATATTTCCGTCTTCTATTTATATTCCTGCTTTTCGTCTCCGGAATGCATCTCTGCATATTGGGTGGGCGTCACCCCGAACATTTCCTTGAAACATTTTGTGAAGTAGCTTGCCGAGCTGAATCCGACGCGGTCTGCAACTTCGGCCATCGTCAACCGACTTCCCTGAAGAAGCTGCGCCGCCCGTTTCAGACGAATGCTTTTTATAAAGTCGGAAGGGGTGTTTCCGGTGATGGATTGTAACTTCCGATATAAATTCATGCGGGTCATGCCTAAATCACGGCTTAATTCTTCCACTGCATATTCTGTATTATCCATGTTCTTCTCGATATATTCCAAAGCACGCTGAATAAGTTCCTCGTCAACAGAAGTGATAGTAATCAAGCTTGGATTGACTTCTATGTTTTTACTGAATTCCTGCTTCCTTTTCTCCTGTTGCTCTATCAGTTTCTCAATGCGCACCATCAACATATCGAAGTTGAACGGCTTGGACATATAAGAATCAGCCCCTACTTCATAACTATTAATCTTTATATCATCGGCCGTTCGTGCGGTCAACAGGATAACAGGGATATGTGATGTCTGCACGTTGGTCTTGACTCTCCGGCACAGTTCGATACCATCGACCTTAGGCATCATGATGTCACTGATTATCAAATCCGGATTCTTGTCAATCGCACACTGTTCCCCCTCTTCACCATCACCTGCCTCCAACACCTGATAGAATTCCTCCAATTGCTCTTTCAGGAAGGTGCGGAATTCCTTGTTGTCTTCGACAATCAACAGCCTTTTCCGGTCATCACTGTTCTCCTGTGACGGGAAAGCGGCTTCTTGCTGTGTCTCGTCCGTTCTTTCACTTTCCGCAGGATTCGATTCCACTGTTTCAAGCTGTTCCCCTTCCGGTTTTAAATCTACCGGCAGATACACAGTAAATGTAGAGCCTTGTCCCGGATGACTTTCAACTGTTACTTTCCCGCCATGCAGTACTGCATACTCTCTGACAAGATGAAGTCCGATACCACTGCCCGGCTTTTCCTCCTCCCAATTTCTCACTTGATAAAAACGGTCAAAGATATAAGGCAATTCAGCTTCCGGTATCCCGACACCCGTATCCGATACGCTTATCATTACATATTGTCTGCCTTCTTTCCCTTCCCCGGAAAGTGACAAGGTGACTTTTCCGTTTTCCGGAGTAAACTTAAATGCGTTGGAAAGAAGATTATTAATAATCTTATGTACTTTATCCCTATCAAAATACATATAGAGTGATTGATGGGGTATCAGGCACGTAAAATCCAACTCCTTTTCTACCGCGACCGGACAGAAGCTATTATAAACAGAGGTGACAAACTCTTCCAAATCTCCATTCATCAGAAGCAATTTCTCGCCTTTCATCTCCAGTTTGCGGAAGTCAAGCAACTGATTTACCAACGTCAGAAGTTCCTGTGCATTCCGGTATATGGTGTTCAGTTGCCTATTGACCGACTCGTCCGCAATCTTGCGTTTCAAGATTTCCAAAGGTGTAATAATCAGTGTCAGCGGGGTACGTAACTCATGGCTGATATTCGTAAAGAATCGGAACTTCATCTGGTTCAATTCTTCTTTTTGCCGCTGGGCTTCTTCATGTTGCATAGCCACCAACTTCCGGTGGTTCCTCTTATTCATATATATGACAAGACCATATAACAAGGCGCAAAAAAGTACGAAATAGATGATACGCGCCATCAATGTCTCCCAAAACGGGGGATCGATAACAATGGAAAATGAAGACTCCGGTCCCCAGAGTTTATCATTTCCGGCTGCTGATACCCTAAACACATATTCACCCGGAGAGAGATTGTTATAAACAGCCCGTCCTTGCCCGTTATCGGAAAGAACTTCTATCCATTCCTTATCAGATCCCTGCAATTGGTAACGGAAAAAAGTATGAGAAGGATTGGAGAAGTTTACACCTGAGAAATCCAGTGTTATGAAATTCTCATCATGCTCCAATTCGATACTGCGCGCATAATTTACCGCTTTATCGAGCAAGACACGTCCATTATAGTACATCCCGGGAGTAACGGATGTATTGAACAGCTTCAATGAGGTGAAAACCGGATGATTCACAAATTTATCGTAGAACACATTCTCCGGATTAAAGGCATTAAAGCCGTTTGTCCTGCCGAAATAGATTTTCCCGTCTCTCGCTTTCAAAGAATGGAAATCAAATAAATCATCTTGTTGCGAACCTGTTCCGGTAGGAAATGATACGACGTGGAAAACATAATCCGTGCCTTTTTTATCAACCTTTATCTTACAGATAGAGTTTATTGTAGAAATCCATATATCATGGTTATTGTCTTCCTGTATACCTTGTATGGTAGCATTGGGGAGTCCGTCCCCTTCCTGAAGTGTATATAATTGCTTGTCAAGAGTTACAATATTCAACGCATATTGAGTGCCGAACCACAGCAGGCCGCGACTGTCATTCAGGATACAATTATATTTGTTGCTGTCATGGATAAACAGTTTGTTGGATGGTTCGTCCCGTTCGGGAATCCAGACTTGATCCGTCTCCTGATCATAGATATATAAACCATTATAGGCTCCTACTATCAGTCTGCCACTATTGTCCAGTGCCAGTGCGTCAGCCGTTTTATATTCTTTCAGTTCAGGATGTTTTTCGACCAGCAAGGTTATTTTACCGGTATTCACATCCAGACTTCCCACACCACCGTAAACACTGATCCACATGCGCCCTTTCTTATCTTCAATAATAGCGCGGATATTCCTGAAGTCCGGATCTTGCTGATAGCCTCCGCTCGGATATGAATACAGCCTTACTTTGCCTTTGTCAATGCAATACAGATTTTCCTGATAAGTTCCCACCCAGATACGCTGTTTGCTATCCTTGTAAAGCACCCAACAAATCTGATGGTCTAATTCCCTATAGGGAACAGTCACTCTCTTTGTAGAAGGGTCATATAAATGAAGCCCACCAAGAGTGCCCAAAAGAATATTTCCCTGTTCATCTTCCGCAAAGGCACAGACATCTTCATTATTCCATTTCCCATAAGTATTCGTCCGGTTGTAAAGAGGAAAGTTATCCATACTCGGATGATAATAGCATATCCCCTGACTGAAAAGTCCCAGCCATAAAGCTCCGCTTCCGGAGTCAAAGAACAAGCTATGAATATCGTTGTGTATCGTTCCACCTGTATGCAACGGAATGTCCCTCATCCGGGTAACGGACAGATTATGGCGCATAATCCTATACATACCTTGAGAAACGCCACCGACACAAGCATTGCCTTCCTTGTCCACACAGATGGAAGTCAATATGGTATAATTGTCCCGCGGAGTGGTAAAAACTTCCTGCCATCTCTTTCCCTGACTGCTGTAATATCCTATCCCCCAGTCCCACATTAACCAGTAATCGCCATTATCCAGCATCTTTATGACAGCACGGTCACCCGGATTCATTTTTCCTATCAGAAAATCCTCCTGACGGATGAATCGTCCTAGTTCTGTATCATAACACCGTATGACACCTTTTTCATGAATCATCCATACACAGTTCCCCTTACTTTCTACATTCTGCAATGTTCCGTAATATTCAATAAACTCATCCCTGGCACAAATCAGCTTCAACTTTCTCTTCCTTTCGTCATACATATAGACAGAAGACTGTGGAGTAACAAACCAGTAATGTTGTTCCGAATCGATAAACATATCGGAGACTTTGGCTGTCAATCCAAAGTCCTGCAACAAGGAATCGACATTGGCAATATATCGTTCGGTCGTTAAGTCAAAGACATGGAGTCCGCCACGTTCTTTCATCCATAAGCGGTTATGCACATCAATATATTGTTCGGGAACAGCATGATGGTAAGCTATCGGATACCTGCTTCGCGAATTATAAGGAAAGCTGGTAAACTGATTGCCATCGTATAAACTTAACAAGACTGTAGTTCTCACCCCCAACCGTCCGTCAGGGATTTCAAACACACTTTTCACGTAATTATCGGGCAAACCGTCAGCCACTCCGATATGACGAAAGATATAGGGAGATTGTTCCGCATTCAGTTTCACCGAACACAAGACAGAAAACAGAAGAACAAGCAGGATATGAGGTGCTTTCATACAAATAAACAGTTGGATGACAAACTTATTTTTTTAATCATCTACGTAAAGCTAGTACAAAATACCCCTTCCTGCTTTTTGTTTTAACTTTATTTAAGCAGAGTTGTTTTCCACCCGAAGCCATAGAATACAAAAAGGGTTGCACAATCATTGAATCAGTATTGTGCAACCCTACCTATAAATATTTTCTTATCTGCTTTTTTATTGGAAAGTAGGCATCTTGAACCTGTACAACAATCCGCCTACCATAGAAGCTACGTAATCAGGTTTTCCCTGTTTGATACCATCGTATGTATCTGTACGGATACCCACCTTAGGTTCGGCATACAAATAGACGGAAGAGGCTACCCGCAGTTTAAACTGCACACCGGCATCCAGTCCCGGCACTACCTGAAACTCTCCGTTACGACGAGACAGTCCGGCAGTGACTCCCATAAAAGGTACGACATCTATCACATGATCGGAACTATACCCCTTTGTTAACGTAGCCAAACTCATCATGTAGTCCATCCCTAAACCGGCATAATGCAAAGGTAATTTATTCTGCGCTTTCGACTTATACAGGATTGTCCCGTTGATACGCCATGCAGACAGCGGAGTGTACCATTTGCCAAAACTTCCTTTCGCTTCCACACCTGCGTTCTTCACCAAATCCTTGTTACCAACCAGCAAACTACCCATTCCGAGTGCCCCTGATATGAAGTAACGTTTGTCATCCTTATCAAACACACTGCGATTGGCTGCTTTTGAATAAGGAACAAAGCGGTAATGGAAACCGGCATTGACGCCTACCAATACATCTTTCTGCATAAAACCCAAGTTTCCTTCGATGAACTTGTCTCCATACATTCTGACTTGCGGTTCGATATATAGACCGAGAAAGTCATTCACATGCCATAGCCCCTGTATGCCAGCATTTATGCCTGGTTGAAACTTATGGTCTGAATTATTGGTATACGCCAGATTGACACCCACAGAAGCAATGAAATCAAAGATACGGTCAGGATTGTAACCGTCCATGGTAGACGTAATATTCCACAAATAATCAAGACCGCCACTGACGCTGATATGTCTGAGTCTGCCCTCTTTAATATCACCGGGAACTAGATAGTTCGTAAAGAACCCGCCCGTACCCACCAGACGCAAACCGGAATAAGCAGTCAGCCACTTACCAAGAGAGACAGAAGCCTGCGGACCTAAAGAACTGAGGTTTTCAAAATTCTTCTTATTCAAAAACATTTGCAGACCAACTCCTGAAGTCATAAACAGATTGTCTGAGATATGATTGTTTGAGAATCCGTTCTTCGGACGTGCCGCACGGTCAATCGTATGATAAGTCAAACCTAAATTCAATTCTCCAAGCTGGTCTGTACCACGCAATCCACACCCGCCTGCATATCTCTTGTGATAAACATTGAGACGAGGTTCTATAAATAAATCCATGGAACGGTTGAGACGGAAACTTCCTTGTACGCCTACTCCTATCCCCGGAGCGTACTTGCCAGAATTCTCCACCCCTTTTGTCCCAGCCAGATTAACTCCTGCAATACCAATTAAATTAAAGACCCTATCTTCATCATATCCCCACAGAACATTATTGAGATTCAACATATAATCCGCATGCAAATCAATATGTTTGAAATATCTGTTCTTACTACCGGCAGGTGTATCCGAAAAACCGACCGTCCCGGACAGACGCAGACCGGAAGAAGGGCTGAACCATTTACCGATTCCGGCAGAGAACTGGGGGCCCAAGCCTTTAATTGTATTCTTGATTCCCGAAACTTTCAGGGTACTGATACCACCGGACAAAGAGATAAACATATGATTCTGGAACGAACTGTTATCAAATTCATCGAAATGAATCTTAGTACCCATCGGAGCGGCAGGCATATATGTCAGACCAATCAGAACCGAACCTCCCACTTGATAATTTCTCCAACTTCCCCTATGTGCCAAAACATCATTATACCATCCTATCTGTGGCTCTACAAACAAGTCCAATGTACGGGAAAGACGTATATTGCCCTGTAAACCAATATGGGCACCATAATAAAATTCCCCCCCACCTTTCAGATTCGGATATTTTTCAGAACGTTCACTGTTATCACCAACCTTAGAATAACCGGCTTCTACACCAGCTATTCCAAATAACTCAAAACGACGGTTCGGATTGTACCCATATGCCAAGGAAGACATATTCAGCAGATAATCCAGGCTACCGCCACCCATCTTTATTTTAGAATCATATATTTTCGACGGCAAATACCCCATGTTCACCCCTATCCTGAGTCCGTGAACCGGAGTAATCCATTTTCCCATAAAAAGACGAGCAGTCATACCTAATCCGTCCTGGGCCTCCTTACCCGAAAGCAAGCTATACGGACCTATACCGGCAGAGAAAAAGAGATGTTCATTGAACTTATTACTCTCAAACTTCTCATTCGCAGGTCTTTTCTGCAACATATATTGCAATGCACCATAATCCTGTGCCTGTAAGGTGACAGCAAGCATCAGAAATAACGCCACCGCCACATATTTATTTTTGATTCTGAGGATATTCATCGTTTACTCTGTATTATCATTATTTAAGTTTCTGCTCTTCCGGCAGCAAGTCAATAATATCACCGTCCACTCTTGCTGTTTCCAGTAAGGATGGGTCTAATTCAAGGGCTTTCTCGATACTCATTATAGCTTCACCCACTTTCTCCAAACGGTTGGCAACAATCGCTTTCACATAATATTCGCGGGCTGTTGTCACATTCATGGCAGAAATCTTTTCCCATGCTTCCTCATTTCTCTTCATCGCCAGCAACATCACCACCTCATTGAAAGGACTGGTAGCCGCCACCTTTTCGAAAGCATCTTTATGGTAACCTGCCAAAGCTTGTACGATTGCCTGCAAATCCTCAGAAACAGCTCCTTCGGGAACCAATGTCAGGACAGAATCCGCCTTTGTATATTTTCCTTCGTGCAGCAAGGCGATAGCCTGATTGGACAATAACTCTACCGGAGCGGTTTTGCTGACAAACGGTTCGAGAATACGCGAATCCGGAGCGTCTTTCTGTATCGTCGCCACTGCCAGCTCATTGGCTGCATACGTAAAGTTATCGTAAAGTTCAAGGGCTTCCCTGCAATACTTCTCCCTTTCGTCAGAAGTTTTCGCCATCGTAATCATGCGATAATATTCGAAACGGGTCAGCTCCTTCGGATTCCTGTTGTAAATTCCCCTAATCTCATCGTCAGTCAGGAAACGGAAGATTGAATAACCGTACGTATATTGCACCTTTCTCAGTTTAGGCAGATAGGTAGCAGCTATTTCCTTGTAGAAAGGTTTCGATTTCAATACATTATTCAAGCGGTAAGGAACAGATTCGTATTGCTTGATTAAATCCTCTACTTCCTTGGCAATCTCCGGTTTAGCGTCTTTCTTCAGCAATTCCGCCACTTCCTTCCAAGAAGCGACCGCCGCATCCGATTTCACTTCAAGCAGCTTGCGCGTTTCCGGGTCTAGTTGTGAAAGGATACGCTCCAATGCTTTGTCCGTACGCAGTTTTGCCAATTGCAAGTTTCTTTCATATGAACCGTCCGGCGAAGCCACACCAGTGATATGGAAACTCTTCAATGAAGCATCCGGATTCGTCTCAATAGCACGAAGTTCCTGGTTCAATCGGTTCAGTTCCACTTGGTTCTGAGGATTCTTATCATCCAAATCGGCTTTACCTACCAAGAATGTCAGATTCACTTCCCCTTTCGTATCCCGTAGCTGCATGACAGGTTTCGGGAGATACTTTTCATCGGTCAGATTGAAAGCGGAGAATTTATATTCCAGAAAACGCAGCGGGTTGACAGTTCCGCGTGCGATAGAGAAAGAATCACGATAAATGATATTCCGGTAGTTCTCCATAGCAAGATGCACATCCGCACGGTAATCATGTTGCAGATACTCTATGTATATAGAATCATGATAAGCGATAACATCTCCCTTGCGCGAAGAAGTCGTTTTCACCTGAATATATTCATGCAGAGGGTCTTTATCCAAATCATAATCGTACATCCGGTTTTGCGTCGTATTGTAAGTACCACCGTCGAATACCACAGGACGCATCAACAGGCGTTTTTTGAGTGTCACATCATAAATGGAAGGCTGCAATACCAACCGGCGATGCGAGTTAAACATTTCCTTAGGCACCGGGACACGGGTTTTCAGATGGAAGTAATTACCTTTGATTTCTATGTCCGTAGGTTCCGGAATCACCTTATCTTTCACTTTGGAAGTAATCGTAACTTCATCCAGTTCGATGACGGCATCTTTCAGCACTACATCAAGAATCTGTTTTCCTGCCACCTTCACCGTCTTGTCCTCATAACCGACACATGTAAACTTCAACGCTCCGTTCTTCTCCACCAATACACTGTAACGACCATCCTCATCGGACATTTCGATACGTTCGTCATTGACAGGATTGAGCACATTCACATTCGGCACACTTTTCCCCTGCGGGTTTGTGATATGTCCTTGCACACGGATACGTTGGGCGGATGCGTCCATGCCGACCAACATCATCGCCATGAGAAGCACACCTATTAATCTATCACGTTTCAAATTGATTTTCATTCTCTTTTCTGACTAGCTAATGTTCTCTAATTATCGGATAATATAAACAAAGGATACCCCCAGTTTGACAGGCGCAATGGTAGTCTTGCTATCATTGACCGCGCCCGGTTTCGGAGCACCCTTATCATACTTGAACTGGCGATAGCGCATTACACCCACACCGGCAGTTGCTTCGATGTTCCAATGGTTGCCCAGTACCCATGCATACCCATAGGTCAACCCGGCGGCGTATGCATCGCCTTTGTGATGCACATCCTTCACCATCATATTAAAATTATTCACGAAAGCGGTGACCCCAAGAAAATGGCTCACCATCGGACGATTTAGCCAGTAACGAACTTCAGGCTGAAAATGCGTGAAAGTCGTTTTAAAGTTGTCTTTACTGATTGGATTCGCAGCAATCCCCATATTCAGGGAGACGTGACTACCCAATACAAACTCTGCTTCTACATTCGGACTGGCAGTGAGCCAACCCAACGCATTTGTCTTTACAGCTACCCGCTGCGCGTGCACATGTACGCCACAACATACTAGTAGAAATGATAACGCAGCTAATGCCCTGCGACCATTTCTCATCACATATACCATAATTTATTTCCCACTAAATATTTCCCACTAAAATATTCACCCACAAAAAGGGCTTCTTGTCCATATTATATACAACTTGGACAAGAAGCCGCAAAAATAGAAAAAATATAGCATTAAAAACGTTTAAATACGCTTTTTTTGTTTTTTATTGCAACATTTCTCCATCTTAAACCGCAATATACCATATTGCGCATAAAATATACAAATTCTCTTCTTATAAATGAAACATCAGATACGCAGCAATGTAAGTTTCGGCTCAACACCGGATTTCACCTTTTTGCCATTAATAACGACCGTGCAGGGAGCAGAAGAAATAATATACCATTTTCCTTCTTTCTTCTCGAGTAACACGTTGGCGGCACTGTCAGTCTGAATCATTATTCCGGGCGCAACCAATTGCGTTCCGTTCCCCAAGAATAACGTCCGGTTTCCTGCATATTCATTGCTGATAACTGCATAGTCCGCCTTCACTTTCATTCCTTGATAAGTAGCAGTATGAGCTGCGTCGGACAGAGAGAATATATGGTCTACACGCCCGTTTTTGCTTTTCACGCAGATTCCGGCAAAGTCTTTCAAACCTGTTTCTTCCGCATCAAAGTAAGAGACGGATTGAATAGCGGACGGCTCATTCTTCGTGCTCGGTTCATAGATAGAAACAAAAGGACGATTCCAAGCTTCACCATGCTGCCGGGCAACAAAAGTCAGCGTCGGTTGCTCCTTTATATTATAAGGCATATTCGGTGTACGGCTCAATCCTTCAGTCATTGGCGCTAAAGCCGTGAAGACTTCGCGTTCCGGTTCACCCTTCATCCAAAGATTCATATATATATCATCACCGCCTTTATCCTTCATATCTATGGTAAAAGTCGCCTTGACATCCTTGTCGGTGGTAGCCATTTTCTTATCATATAAATAGGAATAAGCATAAAGATGCGCACCGGCAAAAGCCAGTTCTTCCGTGGGTTGCAAATTCAAGTCAGTACCATCTGCCGCTGTCAATGTCAAAGACTGTCCGAGGTTATGATAGAAATAGTCGTGCATCTTATCTCCCCCTTTTTCCTTCCGGCTGCGGAATACATCGACATAATATCCCGTCTCCGCACCGGTGGTGACAATACTCATCATACGGGTCTGGTCTGCCCTGCTCTCCGGTTCACGGAAATAAAGATTGCTGTAAGTGACGGACGTAAACTCCTTGCCCGGTTCCGCCGATACCGGAAAACAAGAAAGCAAATCAAAAGAATGATTACTTTTCATCACCGGATAACTTGATATCCCATCTATACAAACCGTATTATGACTGGGGAATTGAGAATAATATTCCGCATAATCCAATCCGCTATACAGGAAAAGCCCGATGCCCGCATCCGGGCCAAGCACATATCCTTTTCCGTAAAGCTCCATTGAAATACCGTTGGCATGCATATGATTACCTTCACTGCCATTCAACGAAATCATCAGACTGTTGCGCGGATGCATACCGTTGCGCTGTACCAGCCATGACACATTAGGAGCATAAAATAAAGGAGAAACATAATCCTCTATCTTTCCCGGCTGCACTTTCGGATTTAGCGTCAGCGGCTTGTCTTCGAAGAACGAATTGACAGATACCCGCACATTCTTCTTTTCCGCCTTATCATTTCCAAAATCCGGATGCAAGCATTTCAGCAAAGCGGTGAAATAGTTTTCCTGCTCTTTCTTCCCGTTTGCCTGCGCGTTCTGTATCATACGGATGAAGAAGTTCGTACTCAAATATCCCGGATGCGTATCCCCAAAGCCACAAATCATACGGTTAGGAAACAGGTATTGGGGAATGGTCGCCACCGCTTTCGACAATACAGGCATCGCTTTCGCCAAATCATATTGCAGGTTCGTATCAAACTGATTCACAAAATTGGCATAATCATTGATAACCACACTGCTATATCCCGGACATTCCGCCCAAATCCCCGTATTGGAATCAAAGCCATAATCCGCAAGACGTGTCAGACTCCACTGACGGATACTGGAACGGTTCATCACATAGTCGATATAATATTCGCGTCCTTTTCCGTCGGCATATTCCTTATTGTCTTCCAATACCAGGCCTACATTCATAATGAAACGTGCCTGCAACAAATCCCAGTTGTTGTGGGGCACACCGTTCGCAATGATATTATCCGCCCATTTCTTGAAAGCTCCGGCATAGATTTCCATCTTGTCCGGGTAATTAGCCTTGAGATAATTATACAGAAAATCATACAAAGGGACAGCGATATGAAGTGCATCTTCATGGATTACCTCGAAAGAAGTCAATCCTACCAAGGTCTGCTGATGACCGTGGTTCAGGTCAACGGGCACATTTCTGTAATAAATACCCGTCATATACGTATCAAATACACCTGCGGCAAGTTTGGCGAACTTCTCTTCGTCCGTCATCCAATAGAGGAAAGCGGCGTCACGGGCAATTCCCAGGATTTCGCAGTTCAGGCTTTCGATATTCCGCCCGGTCTTGGACGGGTGTACACTCTCCATCGGACGATTGGGAAGGGCATTATTACAGAAAGTGACGTTCCCGCTCTCGTCATCATCATAAGGCACGACATCCGCCAACTTGGGACGACCGTGAGTGGCAGCCGTTCCACGCGTTCCCGTATAGCGCACCGTAGGATAAGGAGCTTTCCCGCCACCGGCATGGTCGAACGCTTCACCTTTTACATATACTTCCGTGGCATGAGACTTCCAATACATCGCCAGGCGGGACAGCAACCAGGACGGTTGAGCATCCGTCAGGTTCGTATAAACTTCCGTCCGTTCCTTCAACTTATTGAAAACATCTTTCGCCCATTCTTCTTTTTTAATCAGCTTCCATGTTTCCTGCTTCCCCGCCGGAGTAGTCAGCACCCGCGGATGCGCCTGCGGCATCTTTTCCGGCAAGGGAATCTCTTGTCCGGATGCACTGTTCAGAAAGGATAGAAAACACAGTCCCAGTAAAATTCGTCTCATACTTCAATTATCTTTTTTTAGGTTTGATACCTATTAAATACGAAGATAGAGATTTATTTACCTAATCCGATCGGCAAAGACTGTTTTTATTTGTCCGAAACTATGCTTTTATTCCAAACAAAGAATTATATTTGCAAAAAACCTACTAACAATTCTGATACTTATGAAAATCTTATCTATCCATGATTTGGCTACAATCAGGAAGAGAGCGGAACACAAACTTTCATTACGTGAAGAAAGTAATGAAAAAGTCACAGAGAAGTGCTGCGGACTGGCGTCCGGCACACAGCATCTCCAGATTCTTATCTGCGGCGGTACAGGGTGCAAAGCCTCTTCCAGTCAAGGCATTACGGACAATCTCCGGACAGCCATCGAAAAGAACGGCATCGCCGGCAAAGTAGAAGTCATCACAGTGGGCTGCTTCGGCTTCTGCGAAAAAGGCCCTATCGTGAAAATCATCCCCGACAATACATTTTACACACAAGTCACCCCCGAGGACGCGGAAGACATCATCACCGAACATATCATCGGCGGCCGGAAAATAGAAAGGCTGCTGTACATAGACCCTAAAACGGAGCACACCGTCAGCGACTCCAAACATATGGATTTCTACCGGAAGCAACTGCGCATCGCCCTGCGCAACTGCGGATTTATCGACCCCGAAAACATCGAGGAATACATCGCCCGTGAAGGATATCACGCCCTGGCGGACTGCCTTCTCAACAAGCAACCGACGGACGTAATCGACCTCATCAAGCGTTCCGGCCTGCGCGGACGCGGCGGTGGCGGTTTCCCCACAGGCTTGAAATGGGAATTTACCCACAAACAGCAATCGGACATCAAATACGTGGTTTGTAACGCCGATGAAGGCGACCCCGGCGCGTTTATGGATCGTTCCATCATGGAAGGCGACCCACACTCCATCGTAGAAGCCATGTGTATCTGCGGATACTCCATCGGATCAAGCAAAGGACTGGTGTATATCCGCGCCGAATACCCGCTTGCCATCAACCGGCTCAAAATAGCTATCGGACAAGCCCGCAACTACGGCCTGTTGGGAGACAATATCTTAGGAACAGATTTCAGTTTCGACATCGAGATACGTTACGGCGCAGGCGCATTTGTCTGCGGAGAAGAAACCGCCTTGATTCACTCCATGGAAGGAAAACGGGGAGAACCGACCCTCAAACCGCCCTTCCCCGCCGAATCCGGCTATTTGGGTAAGCCTACCAACGTGAACAATGTAGAGACACTCGCCAACATTCCCATCATCCTGACGAAAGGCGCCGAATGGTTCGCAGCCATCGGAACGGAACGTTCCAAAGGCACGAAAGTATTCGCCCTTGCGGGAAAGATAAACAATGTAGGGCTGATTGAAGTACCGATGGGAACTACGCTCCGCGAAGTAATCTACGAAATCGGCGGCGGCATCAAGGGCGGAAAGAAGTTCAAGGCGGTGCAGACCGGCGGCCCTTCGGGCGGCTGCCTGACAGAGAAGCATCTGAATACTCCCATCGACTTCGACAATCTACTGGCGGCAGGCTCCATGATGGGCTCCGGCGGTATGATTGTGATGGATGAGGACGACTGTATGGTATCCGTCTCCCGTTTCTACCTAGATTTCACCGTAGAAGAATCCTGCGGAAAATGTACGCCTTGCCGCATCGGCAACAAACGCCTGCTGGAACTGCTGAACAAGATAACCGAAGGAAGGGGAACAGAGAAAGACCTCGATACCCTCGCCACTTTGGGACAAGTCATCAAGGATACCGCCCTCTGCGGACTGGGGCAGACTTCCCCGAACCCGGTTCTGTCTACGCTGGACAATTTCCATGATGAATACCTGGAACACGTCCGCGACAAGACCTGCCGTGCCAAACAGTGTAAATCCCTGCTGACTTACACCATCAATCCCGAACTTTGTATCGGCTGCCACCTGTGCGCCAAAAACTGCCCCGCCGACGCAATCATCGGTCTGGTACGCAAACCGCATGTTATCAGCCCCGACAAATGTATCAAATGCGGAATGTGCCTGGCACGCTGTAAATTTAAAGCTATTCTTGTCTGCTAAAATAATCTGTTCACTATGGAAGAAAAACAAATTACACTCCAAATAGACGGTCACTTTATCACCGTCCCCGAAGGAAGCACCATCCTCGAAGCTGCCAACAAAATAGGCATCAACATACCTACTTTGTGCCACATTGACTTGAAAGGAACCTGTATAAAAAACAATCCCGCTTCCTGCCGCATCTGTGTAGTCGAAGTCATAGGACGGCGCAACCTTGCTCCTGCCTGCGCCACCCGTTGCACGGAAGGAATGGTAGTAAAGACCAGTACCCTGCGTGTGATGAATGCCCGCAAGGTAGTGGCCGAACTGATCCTCTCCGACCATCCGAACGACTGCCTCACCTGTCCGAAATGCGGCAACTGCGAGCTTCAAACGCTGGCACTGCGCTTCAATATCCGCGAAATGCCTTTCAATGGCGGCGAACTGTCTCCCCGCAAACGGGAAATCACCGCTTCCATCGTCCGCAACATGGACAAATGTATTTTCTGCCGCCGTTGCGAAAGCGTCTGCAACGATGTGCAGACGGTAGGAGCGCTCGGTGCCATCCGTCGCGGTTTCAACACAACGATAGCTCCCGCTTTCGACCGGATGATGACAGAGAGTGAATGTACTTATTGCGGTCAGTGCGTAGCTGTCTGCCCGGTAGGTGCGCTAACCGAACGAGACTACACCAACCGCCTGCTCGACGACTTGGCCAGTCCGAACAAAACAGTCATCGTACAGACCGCTCCCGCCGTACGCGCCGCCCTGGGAGAAGAATTCGGTTTCCCTCCCGGCACACTGGTAACCGGAAAAATGGTCTACGCCCTGCGCGAACTGGGATTCGACTATGTATTCGACACCGACTTTGCAGCCGACCTCACCATCATGGAAGAAGGTTCCGAAATCCTGAACCGTCTGACACGTTATCTCAACGGAGACAAATCCGTCCGCCTGCCCATCCTGACTTCCTGTTGTCCGGCATGGGTGAACTTCTTCGAGCACCATTTCCCGGATATGTTGGATATACCGTCCACCGCCCGTTCCCCGCAACAGATGTTCGGCTCCATCGCCAAATCTTACTGGGCGGAGAAGATGGGAATCCCCAGGGAGAAGTTAGTCGTCGTATCCATCATGCCCTGCCTGGCAAAGAAATACGAATGTGACCGCGACGAGTTCAAAGTAAACGGCATCCCCGACGTAGACTATTCCATCTCCACCCGCGAACTGGCACGGCTGATTAAACGAGCCAACATCGGCTTCCCCCTAGTACTGGACAGTCCTTTCGACAACCCGATGGGCGAATCGACAGGCGCCGGCGTTATCTTTGGCACCACAGGCGGTGTGATGGAAGCCGCCCTGCGCTCCGTCTACGAAATCTATACCGGAGAACCTCTCAAGAATGTAAATTTTGAACAAGTACGCGGACTGAACGGTGTCCGCCGCGCCACCATCGACCTGAATGGTTTTGAACTCAAAGTAGGCATCGCACACGGACTAGGCAACGCCCGCCATCTACTGGAAGATATACGGAACGGGCACAATGAATATCATGTCATCGAAATTATGGCTTGCCCCGGCGGTTGTATCGGCGGTGGCGGACAGCCGTTACACCACGGCAACTCGGAAGTCTTATACGCACGCGCCAACGCCCTTTACCGCGAAGACGCGAACAAACCGCTGCGCAAATCGCACGACAACCCGTATATCAAGAAGCTGTACGAAGAATATCTCGGCAAACCTCTGGGCGAGAAATCGGAAATGCTATTGCACACGCACTATTTCAACAAATCTATGGATTAACTTTAAACGAAGAGTATTATGTCAGATATAAAACTAGCCTGTGATGTAGTTGAACAAGTCAGAACGATTTGCGACAAGCATGGAAACAATCCGGGCGAACTAATCAATATTTTGCACGAAGCGCAACACCTGCACGGCTATCTGCCCGAAGAGATGCAACGCATCATCGCTTCCAAACTCAATATCCCCGTATCGAAAGTGTATGGAGTGGTCACCTTCTACACCTTCTTCACCATGACTCCGAAAGGGAAACATCCCATCTCCGTCTGCATGGGTACGGCATGTTACGTGCGCGGCTCCGAGAAGTTGCTCGAAGAATTCAAACGCGTACTGGGCATCGAAGTCGGCGAAACCACCCCGGACGGGAAGTTCTCATTGGACTGCCTGCGCTGCGTAGGTGCTTGCGGATTGGCTCCAGTGGTGATGGTTGGTGAAAAAGTGTACGGAAGACTGCAACCGATAGATGTGAAGAAGATTATCGAGGAGTTGGAATAAATGCCGCAAATAAAAAACGGCTGCTTTGAAAAATCAAGGCAGCCGCTTCAAAACATTTTTTTAACAACAGAGAAAAAAAAAGCGGAGAGAACGAGATTCGAACTCGTGATACACTTTTGGCGTATACACGCTTTCCAGGCGTGCCTCTTCAACCACTCGAGCACCTCTCCTTGTTTTTCAATAAAAAAACAGACAATGGAAATATATTTTCCACAAAAGAAATAGCAGCTTCAAAGCTGCTATTCTCAGCGGAGAGACAGGGATTCGAACCCCGGGTACCTCGCAGTACAACGGTTTTCAAGACCGCCGCAATCGACCACTCTGCCACCTCTCCAAAACTTCCTTTTCAGAAGTGCTTTTCGTTAAAAGCGGTGCAAAGGTACGAACTTTTTTTAAACATGCAAGAGTTTCCACAAAAAAAAATTCGGGAAGATTTCCTAAGGATAGCAATATCTAGGTATTTTATGTTGAAAAGCATAAAATAGAGCATATTTATGCTGATTATATGAAAAATGATTGTAACTTTGTGCGCTCTAAAGAAAAGGATAACTACAACCTCTAATTTTATCATTTATGGAATTAAATAAGATCTTTAAAGACGGTCTTTGGAGCAGCGAAATCAACGTAAGGGATTTCGTAAGTCATAACATCACTCCGTATTACGGAGATGCTTCATTCCTCGAAGGACCTACCGAACGCACAAAAGCCGTATGGAACCGCTGCCTCGAAGCATTGGCAGAGGAAAGAGAAAACAATGGCGTCCGCTCTCTTGACAATGTTACCGTATCTACCATCACTTCCCACAAAGCCGGATATATCGACAAGGAAAACGAACTGATTGTCGGTCTGCAGACAGACGAACTGCTGAAGCGTGCCATCAAGCCTTTCGGTGGCATCAACGTAGTGAGCAAGGCTTGCCACGAGAACGGTGTGGAAGTAGACGACCGCGTAAAAGACATATTCACTCACTACCGCAAGACGCACAACGACGGAGTATTCGACGTATATACCGAAGAAATCCGCTCGTTCCGCTCACTGGGATTCCTTACCGGACTTCCTGACAACTACGCCCGCGGACGTATCATCGGCGACTACCGCCGTATGGCTCTTTACGGTATCGACCGACTGATTGAAGCCAAGAAAGAAGACTTGCGTAACCTGACCGGCCCGATGACCGACGCCCGCATCCGCCTGCGCGAAGAAGTGGCAGAGCAAATCAAGGCGCTGAAAGAAATGAAGGTAATGGGCGAATACTACGGACTCGACCTGAGCCGTCCTGCCTACACTGCACAGGAAGCCGTACAATGGGTGTACATGGCTTACCTTGCCGCCGTGAAAGAACAAGACGGTGCAGCGATGTCACTGGGTAACGTTTCTTCCTTCCTCGACATCTATATGGAATATGAATTGAGCAAAGGAACTATCACCGAATCTTTCGCACAGGAACTAATCGACCAGTTTGTCATCAAACTGCGTATGGTTCGCCACCTGCGCATGCAATCATACAACGACATCTTTGCCGGCGACCCGACCTGGGTAACCGAGTCTCTGGGCGGACGTCTCAACGACGGACGTACCAAAGTAACAAAGACTTCCTTCCGCTTCCTGCAAACACTGTACAACCTCGGCCCGTCACCCGAACCGAACCTGACTGTACTGTGGAGCCCGGAACTGCCGGACGGTTTCAAGGAATTCTGTGCCAAAGTTTCTATCGACACTTCTTCCATCCAGTACGAAAACGACGACCTGATGCGCGAAGTACGCCAGTCGGACGACTACGGAATCGCTTGCTGCGTATCTTACCAGGAGATAGGAAAGCAAATCCAGTTCTTCGGCGCACGCTGCAACCTGGCTAAAGCCCTGCTACTTGCCATCAACGGTGGACGTTGCGAAAACACGGGTACGGTCATGGTGAAAAACATCCCTGTACTGACCAGTGACACGCTGAACTTTGAAGAAGTAATGAGCAACTACAAGAAGGTATTGATTGAAATCGCCCGTGTTTACAACGAAGCGATGAACATTATCCACTATATGCACGACAAGTATTACTACGAGAAAGCACAGATGGCTCTTGTAGATACCAACCCGCGCATCAACCTCGCTTACGGTGTAGCCGGACTTTCCATCGCGCTCGACTCGCTCTCGGCCATTAAGTACGCCAAAGTTACCGCCCGCCGCAACGACATCGGTCTGACGGAAGGTTTCGACATCGAAGGCGAATTCCCTTGTTTCGGTAACGACAACGACAAGGTAGACCACCTGGGTGTTGACCTGGTATATTTCTTCAGCGAAGAATTGAAGAAGTTGCCGGTGTACAAGAATGCCCGTCCTACCCTGTCTCTGCTGACCATCACTTCCAACGTGATGTATGGTAAAAAGACCGGTGCTACTCCCGACGGACGTGCCAAAGGCGTTGCCTTCGCTCCGGGTGCCAACCCGATGCACGGACGCGACAAGAACGGTGCTATCGCTTCTCTGAGTTCCGTAGCGAAACTTCGTTACCGCGACTCACAAGACGGTATCAGCAACACCTTCTCTATCGTTCCGAAATCACTGGGAGCAACCGTAGAAGACCGTATTGATAACCTGGTTACCATGATGGACGGTTACTTCACCAAAGGCGCTCACCACCTGAACGTTAACGTTCTGAACCGTGATATGCTTTATGACGCCATGGAACATCCTGAGAAATATCCGCAGCTTACCATCCGTGTTTCCGGTTATGCCGTAAACTTCGTGAAGTTGAGCCGCGAACATCAATTGGAAGTTATCAGCCGTAGCTTCCACGAACGTATGTAATCTATCTACTCTATATGACGATAAACGTACATTCATACGAAAGTATGGGAACATTCGACGGGCCGGGCTTACGGCTCGTCGTTTTTCTTCAGGGTTGCAACTTCCGCTGCCTGTATTGTGCCAATCCCGACACGATAGCCGGCAAAGGCGGTACGCCTACCCCACCGGAAGAAATCATCCGCATGGCCATGAGCCAGCGTCCTTTCTTCGGCAAGCGCGGCGGAGTCACTTTCTCGGGCGGAGAGCCTACGTTTCAGGCGAAAGCGCTTGTCCCGCTGGTGCGCGAACTGAAGGAGAAAGGGATTCATGTCTGCATAGACAGCAACGGCGGCATTTGGAACGAAGATGTGGAAGAGCTTTTCAAACTGGCCGACCTTGTATTGCTCGACATCAAAGAATTCAACCCCACCCGCCATCAGACGCTGACCGGAAGAAGCAACGAACAGACCATCCGCACGGCGGCATGGCTCGAAGAGAACGAAAAACCGTTTTGGCTGCGTTATGTATTAGTGCCCGGATACAGCGATTTCGAAGAGGATATCCGCCGACTGGGAGAAGCTTTGGGAAAGTACAAAATGATTCAGCGGGTAGAAATCCTGCCTTACCATACACTGGGCGTACACAAGTACGAAGCCATGGAGCAGGAATACAAGCTGAAAGACGTAAAAGAAAATACCCCCGAACAACTTGAAAAAGCTGCGGGAGTATTCAAAGAGTATTTTGCTACTGTGGTGGTCAATTAACCACCACAGTAATAATAGATAAAAGACAACATACATCATGACAAATGTTTTTTATCCGACAACCTATATTGTAGAAATAAACCATATCCAATAAAAAGTTAACAAAACAGCCTTCAGCCTTCAGTTTCTTCCCAAATCCCCCATTTCATCGAGCTATTTGGCTGAAACCACCCCTGAAACCAAAAGGAAAGTTTTTCTATTTATTTTTAGAGTCTGCATAAACGTCCATACTGAACCAAAGGTCTATTTTCCGAAAATAGAGCGTCTGTTTTATCCAAACAAAGCGTCTGTTTTACTTAAACAGACCCTCTATTTTACATAACTCCCTATTTCCTGGAACAGTAAATACCAGCCCACGTATCAACGATCCTTTACCGGCATGTCAGATTCCTTCAGTCGACATCTTAGCAAATTTTGCCGACGTGTCAATAAACTTTTGCTCACACATTGGTGAGTGTCCATCGGCATAAAATACGGCTGAAGGCGGAATCCCCTCCTTTCAGGGTACTGCTTTCAGCCGCATTCCCTTCTATCAAGGAGTTTCAGAGCATAAACCAAAAGCTGAAAGCAGTTTTTGTATTATATATTCGGATAGGCAAAATCATGAGAAAATGTATAGAAGACTTGACTGTAACAAGTACTACATTCAACTGGATGATATAGGAGAATCAGGCAAATCAAGTACATGTCTTTGCTTACTCTAGTACTGACTTCATTCATTTCCAATACACCTATCTATATTTTCTTTTAAAACAAACACAAATATTATAAATTCTCCCTCAATCCCCTCACTTTTTGCCTTTTTCTTCTTCAAAAAGACAGCGGGAAATCTGAAAACACAACTGTCTTTTTCAGATTTCCCGCCATCTTTTTAAAGTTAAGTTCGAAGCTATACTCCCAACACAATATTAGCATCAATATTCAATTTCCTACTTATCTCACGAGCCACCTTCAACGTTGGCTCACATTTTCCCGAAATATAATCACTAAGACGTGAAGGACTGACTCCTATTAACTGAGATAGTGACTTTTGATTAAGTCCCATCTCGTACATACGAAGTTTCAGGACATCGACAAGTGAAGGTTCTCCCAAAGAAAAATGTTCTTCGGAGTAGTCAGCAACAAGATTAGAAAGAAGTTCCAACTCTATGCTGTTAGGGTCATCCAAAGGAGTATCATCTTTCACTAACGGAAGAAGCTCCTCTACTCTTTTTACAGCCCATTCATATTGGGTTTGGTTCTCTATCTTTGTCATACTTTCAAATATTAGAACAATCTATTTTATCATATTCTTTATGAGTACCAATAAAGCGAATATATACAAACTTTACAGTAAACTTAATAACTACCACCAACCGATAATTGTTTCCTTTAATATTGAAAACATAATGCTGATTACCTACATTATCAGCACTATTAAAAGTTTTCTTTATATCAGCGAAACAAGTCCACTCACTTCTTTTGACTATAACAGCCCATTCTTGCAAAGCGACTTTTGAATCGGGATGCTTCTCTGCATATTCTTTTAATGCCTGTTCAGTAAATATTCTCATTAGTTACTCATTTTTCATGTGACAAAGATAAAATTATAATTCTATTTTTCAAAATATTATTCTAACATTCATAATCCAACAACAAAGCAATAATCAATTACAGGTATCAAAGAACAGAAAGTCTGTTCGTAGTTCGCTACTCCGTCATACGTAAGACGGCCGTGGTCGATAGCCGCCAACACTACGAAAATGTATCGTTTCGGGTCTCCCTGATATTCGATAGTGGCAGACATATTTGTGCATTACTTTGCGAAGTTCGTTTTTCAATGAACAAAACAATTCATCATTACATGAATTTTCCATAAAACTATTATTTAATTGATTATAAAAAAGCCATTCCAAGAAGAAAGCAATCATTACTTACTTCCCGGAATGGCGACCAATACCTCGAAAACAAAGACTTTATTTCTAACCTAATGTACTCACTTTTAATTCACTTCTTTTGATTTTGCATTCCAAACCAACAAAGCAAAGAGAACAGACAACAATGCCGCGCCAATCCAAAACCAATTGATATAGGTAAAGTCATAAACGTCAACGCCATTTTGAACAGTCTTTTGCCCTTCTATCAGAATGCCACTCATCACATCCTGTAATCCGGCTCCGATATAACTGGCGATGCCGACTACTCCCAAAGCTGCACCCGACGCGTTGCGGGGAGCAATATCCACTGCCATCAAACCACCCAGAAAACAAATCAAAACTCCAATGCCTAAACCGAACAGCACCATTGCCAACACGTCTATCCAAAAATGAACACCCGGAACCAAGAGAAACAGACAGAGAGCTATTACATTCATCAATCCGAATACCAAAGCCGGAATATTACGACTGCCGGAAAACATTTTATCGGAAATGATACCTGAAAATACCGTACCAATGATTCCACAGATAGAACTGATTGAGATTATAAAACTGGCATCCAACGTAGAATAGCCCTTTTGAGCTTCCAGATAGAAAACGCCCCAACTGTTCACAGCATAGCGGCTGATATACATAAATGCACTTGACAAAGCCAAAATCCAAATTGCGGGATTTTTCAAAACTGCTTTTTGAGCTTTGTTGAAATCTTCCGTCTGTTTAGCCGGCGAAGAATGAGAGTCCACAGGAGAAGATTTTTTGTCCAACAAGAATCCCTGGCTCTGTGGCGTATCACGCATAAAGACAAGCATCATAAAGAAGCCTAATATCCCAATGACACCGGCTCCAATCATCCCATATCTCCACCCCATCCAACTGACTAACAAGGCTATGGAAATAAAGGTCAATGCTTCACCCAAATTATGACTGGCAGACCAGAAGCCGTAAAAAGTACCGCGTTCTTTGCTACTGTACCACCGAGTGAGCGAAACCACTCCGGATGCTGCTCCCATTGACTGAAACCAACCATTCAATCCCCAAAGTATGACAAAAGCATAAAAGGAACCGGTGAAACCTAAACATAGATTTATCAAAGCGGAACACAATAGTCCGGTAGACATAAAACGCCGTACATTACTACGGTCGGCAAGAAATCCATTCGTCAGTTTGCCTACCGCATACACGAAAAACAGGCAAGATCCTATGATTCCTAATTGAGTCTCGGAAAATACTCCTTCCTCTACAATCGGTTTGCGCACTACGTTCATACTAAGACGACAAACATAGTAAATGCCATATCCGGTAGTAGCCGACAAAAAAGTAGCCCAACGGATATGCTTAAAGCGGGAAGAACGTTCGGAATCAGTCTCTCCCCCGACTAGCGGGGAAGAGATTTTATAAAAGTCCACTATTTTAAATGACATAACTGAAGTTTACATATTAATGAAAGACATCTATCTTATGTTCATTACGTTTTTTACGAGCTTGCAAGTATTCCAGTAAATAAGCGGTACGGTCGGTCTGGATGATTGTCGCTCCAAGTTTATCTATCAAATATCCATATCCTTCATCCGGATTTTCCAACGATTTATCGTCATCATGTCCGCCTGCCATCGTATCCCAAAGAGTATTATACCAAATCTTACTTTTTCCTTCAAGTTTAGCCCTCACTTGTTTGGGGAGTTGGCAAGTATCCGATTCAAACAACAATTCGAAGGCTACCGGGTGAAGTTCTTTCATGAAATCATCTATTTGCCGCATAGCTCCCGGTCGATCCAAATGTATGATTGGCATATATAGGATCCGGTTTAAATATTTTCCCAAATCCTTTTTCACTTCCGCAACAGGCTTCGACCCTTTCATGATAATCTGTCCAACAGTTCCGGTTTTCTCCAAAATGGGGAAAATCTCATCGAATATCGGATAAGCCTTATCCAAATTTACCATAACGCGCCCTTTGGCTGTCAATAATGCTTCTTCCAATGTAGGCACACGGTGTTTGGTTCTCAAAGCGGCACCATTCTTCAAACGGAGCGTCCGGATAGAATCCAGTGTCCACTCGGCAACCTTACCTTTTCCGGTAGTCGTTCTGTCCAAAGTCTTATCATGCATAAGAATCAACTGTCCGTCTTTGGTTTTCTGAACGTCCAGTTCTACGACGTCGGCTCCCAACCGGATAGAACTCTCTATCGCCGCCAGTGAATTTTCAGGTGCAAAACGCCAGTCCGCCCGATGAGCGACTACGGTTATTTCTTTATCATCAGGATTCGTTATCTTTGCATAAATTGCCTTCACCGGTTCATCTGCAAACAAGCGGAAAGGAAACAGCAAAATAATTCCTATTATCAGGTAGTTCTTCATATTCATTTTTGTCATCTATAGTTTTTGGATTTCAAATACTTGGCTGCCACTTCAGCATAATCGGTCTGTACGATATTAATGCGTTTGTTTATCATGCCTACCAGACCCGAATAGTTGTCCGACAACATGTTCGAATCATTCGCTCCTACGATATTGGAGAATAGAAGCCAGCCTTTGGATTTAATGTCTTCCGTCATCGCTCCCGCAAGAGCATCCGAGGTGGAAAGTTGCATCATTTGCACATTGTCCGTGTAAGATGAAGCAAAATAGGTAATATCATCTGAAGCTTTTGCCATCGGATGCAGTAAGAGACTGCCGTTCGCCGCTTTCAAATCATATGCATAATTACGGTTGTTTGAGACATAGAGCAGAACTTCGTTTTCCATGTCGAGTTTTTTAAGCAATGCCACTATTGTCGCTACGGCAACGTTTTTGTTGACTATATCCAAATTATAATAAACCTTTCCTTTACCTTTTTTCAATGCGTCCTCTAAAGTGGGAATCCGCTCGTTTGTGAGATTCCCCGCTGCATCTTTAAGATAGAACTGCTGTAACTGCTGATAAGAATAATCTCCTACCGCGCCGCTTCCGTTGGTGGTTCTGTCAATCGTATTATCGTGCATCAGTACCAATATTCCGTCAGAAGTGGGACGTGCGTCAAGCTCGATCATTTCTACTCCTACATTAATTGCATACTCTATGGAAGGCAATGAATTCTCCGGTATGCCATTGGTTATACCTTTCTGCGTGTTCGCCCGATGGGCACAAAGCCAGACCTTGTAGGAACTATCATCAAACAAGTTTTTTAAATCAGTCTTCAGATTCCCTGTAATAGGCAGTTGTCCGCCCGGTTCACCTCCCGGATTCTCTCCCGAACCTCCCAATTGTGCACTGGAGTGACGGCTGTCTTTCCCTTTCATCGGCCATGCCGAAGCTGCACATCCGGTTATACCTTCATCTTCCAAAGCTACCAGGACACTCTTCGATGGATCTACTGTATGAGTAACGCCAATATAGATCGTTCCATCCGGCCCGATGGTAGGCGAACTCCAGATTTTTCCGATACCCGCTTCCCAATTATCTTTTAAAGGAGAATCGCTCTCGCTAATCAATGCGGCCAAGTCTTTTTTCAAGATTAGCTGTTCTTCCGAGGCTTCGGGTTTAATGATATAATAATTACCGGACTGTGTTCCAAAATGAATATTACCGGCCTGGTCGATTGCCGCACATCCACTGACGTCTTCCGGCACACCGTAATGCCATTGAATTACTCCATTAGGAGATAACGCAACGATTCCTCCCGTGGCTTCACCCGGAGCACGTTTTACGGTCACAATGACGCTTCCATCCAAGCCTATCACAACGCCGCCCTGATCCAGCGTCCCTACATTTCCTAACGAAGTACGCCATTTTTCGACCCCGTCACTTCCCACAGCAAATACGCTGCTTCCTATGCCCGGGAAGGTGGCAATTCCGTATATGGTGCCGGCAGCGTCCACAGCTACGGAAGCATTCATGTTTTCCGCAGGCTTATCATTTCCCGAACTATATATTTGCCATGCCCACATCACATTACCACCTGTATTCAGCGCAGACGCCGACGCTCCGAATAATCCGTTCTTTCCGCCTGACCAAATCAATGTGTTGTTCGCCAATGCCATTCCGGCAGATACTCCACCCGAAGGGCCGCCAGAATTATCTGCGTTTGCCACATAACCTACTCTGTAACCGGTGCTCTTATCGACAGCAAGCACAGAGCCCGTAGAGCCGCCATTCCCCATATAGATGTGATTCTCTCCAATCGCACAAGTCAGATAATTAATACGAGGTTTGGAAGCCTGTCCTTTATTCCAAAATCCTTTTTCTGCATCTCCGGCAACTACCCATTTCTTTGTTCCATCGGGATTGATGGCGTATACACGCCCTACTTTGCCGCTCGTGTCGCCTGTTCCTACATACACAGTACCGTCCGTATCAATACTCGGAGTGGTATGTGTGTTACCGGACGGAGAATCACCATCGGCAGATGTCCACAAGTCGAATTCCCACAATTGTTCACCGGTAGCGGCCGAGAATTTCCGCAAATAATGGTCATTGGAAGTCATATATACGCTATTATCATCACTGACTGCCGGAGCCGTAGAACGTATTTCGCCCAGTACGTGAGCACCTACCCACTTCAGTTTCACATTGCCGACTTCGGGCAGAGGTTCTGCTTCAATCGTCAGCAATTTATGAGCCATCGCATAATTTCCTTTGCCGTCTTTGACGTGCAAAGTCACTGTATATGCCCCATTCGTTTCATAAGTCACTTTGGGAGCAACTTCCGTTGAAGTCTCCCCATTCCCTAAATCCCATTGGCAGGTATAATTTCCTTCTCCGCCTACTGTCTCATTCGTGATACAGACTTCTTCACCTACATAGTAGGTTGTCTTGTCAAAAGTAAATTTAGCTGTCAGCGCATTTTCCTTCCAATCATCCGAGCATGCCGAAAGTAGCAGCAAACAGATGAAAAACGTTGTAACTATTTTTATATTCTTCATACTTTGTTCTTTCTAAGATAATTAATAGCCTGGATTTTGAGGATAGTTTTCTTCTCCCGCCAAGTCGCGTTCCGACTGGGGAACGGGATAATACATCAGGTAGTTTCTGCCGTTCAAGGAAGAAAACAAGTCCAAGCGGTTGGTTCGCTTCAAATCATACCATCGCTGACCTTCCGCATACAGTTCACGGTGACGCTCATCAAGTATCTGGTTCTGAAATTCAGCATCAGTCATGCTTGAGGGCAGCGAAACGGTGGCGTAGCGTTTGTTCATAAATTCTTTCAGTGTAGACAGTCCGTTGACAGATCCCAGTGCTTCTGCTTTTATCAGATACATCTCTGCCACGCGGGTAACTACAATCGGAGTCTGTGACGGTTGTTCATTGGTGACAAACTGGCCGGTACTTCCATTCGGAAATTTGATAATGCGGCTATTATCCGCGCCAAACACGGCTTTTGCACGTATATCTTGTTTCTTGACGGCTGTATCATCGTAAAGATGTCCGTAACAGTCGGCAGAGGGAGAATAATCCCAGGTGGGGTCGATGTCGTTCACCGTTTGGTAGAATAGCAGCAGACTTGTACTGCGCTTGTTGGCTAGCGCAAAGACCAGTTCTTTACTGCTGCTGTTGGAAACAAAGGCATTGGCATAATCAGTTGATGTAGCGCTCAACGCAAAATTTGATTTTGTAATCACTTTGTCGGCATAAGCGGCTGCGTTCGTATAGTCTTTCAAAGACAGGCATACTTTGGCATTCAGTGCGTCACAAGCGCTAAGAGATACATAAAAACGGTCTGTAAACTCTGGCAATAACCCTTCCGCTTTCGTCAAGTCTTCTCTGATAAAACTCCATACTTCTGCTTCGGGAGAGATGGGTACGACATCATAGGTACGCTTGCGCAAGATAGGTGCTCCACCCCAACGAGTGGCTAAATGATAATAAATCAAGGCTCTGAAATAGTATCCCGTACCGCCTGTCTGCTTCACTACCAGGTTTTCTTTATTAGAGGACGCTTCGTATGTTTCGACTAGGAAATTTACTTGCTTCAAGGTGGTGAAGCATTTCTGCCACTGGCTCAAAACCTCTTTGGAACTAGGAGCCATCGACATCGGGTCGTTCATAGAGAAGCCGGGACCTGCCTTGAAATTCTCGCCTTTTACGTCACCGTCCATATAGAACTTAAATACAAGTTCTTCCATTTCGGCGTACACTCCATTCAATAATTTTTCCAAATCGGATTCGCTCAACATATCTTGAGGTATCTGATCCTTAGGCCGCATATCGTCCAGCATACCTGAACAAGCCGTTATCCACAAAAGGCAAATGCTACACAGCAAATAGTTGATTATAGTATAGTATCGTTTCATACATCTATGTTTTTAAAAGTTTAGATTCAGACCAAGAATAAATGTTCTCAACACGGGTTGCAGACCGAAGTCAACGCCATAATTTGAATCACCCGGACTGCCGGAGAATGATGTTTCGGGATCATAACCGGAATACTTGGTGAGGGTCAGCAGATTATCTGCCGAAACGTAGACTCTTAATGAATTTACGCGGAGTTTCTTTACAACTGATTCCGGCAATGTGTAACCCAAGGTTACTGTTTTCAGTTTAAAATAGGAAGCGTCTTCCAAATAACGTGTTGAGGTCTGCACGTTGTAGTCATAATCGTATCCGGTATGCACTCCCATTCGTACAGGACGGGGAATCGTGTTGCTTGTGCCTTCTCCGCGCCAGTATCCGTTGGCTACTTCTTTGCTTACATTAAAGTATTGTTCCACAGATTCGCCCCGGGCGCTTACTATCACATTCGACAGTGCAAGCCCTAAGTGGTCAGTACCTTCGGAGCCGTTCACTCCCCGCCATGCCGACATCACTTTACCGCCTACCGAGAATTGTCCGAACAGAGACAGGTCGAAACCTTTGTAGGAGAAGTTGGAAGTGATACCTCCGTAAAAGTCCGGGATGGCTTTTCCTACGTTCATCCGGTCGGCATCGGAGATGTCACCGTCTTCGTTATAATCGAAATATTTCACGTCACCGGCACGCACGCCTTTAGCATAAAGTTTTGCAGGCACTTCGTCGTCACGCTGGTAGATGCCTTCCATCTTCAACATATAGAATGTACTGATAGGCTGTCCGTTAATCAATGCGTGCATCGAACCTCCCAAAAGGTTACTTCCGCTACTGGGAACTACATACATATCATTTCCTTCAATCAGGGAAAGTAACTTGTTTTTCACGAAAGAAATGTTTCCTCCCAAATCCCATTTGAATTTTCCGGTAAGGATTTTGCCATTCAAAGCCAACTCAAGTCCTTTATTCTCCAATGAACCGATATTGGACTGCAAAGTGGTATATCCGGTGGTTGCATTGACCGGTTTCTTGAACAGCAGGTCGGTGGTCTTCTGATAGAACATATCCACGTTCAGAGTCAGGCGGGACTGGAACATTTCTATATCAAATCCGATATTGAACTGGCTGGCTTTCTCCCAGGTCAGGGCACGGGCGTCCTGCGAAATCTGGAATCCGGCAGAACCGTTGTAAGAAGCGCCGCCCGCACTGATAAGTGACAGTGGAGCATAATTGCTCACTCCTGCCATGCTTCCTGTCATACCCCAGCTTAGTCTTAACTTGGCGTCATTGACGTATTTGTTTTTCGGGAAGAATCCTTCATTGGATGCCCGCCACGCAAAAGAGGCAGAGGGGAAATAACCGTATCTCTTGTTTTTTGCAAAACGGGAAGAACCGTCACTACGCAATGAGGCGTTCAGTATATATTTGTTATCCCAGTTCAAGGCGATTCGCCCGAAATAGGATTCTAAAGCGTAAGAGGTATAACTGATGTTTCCGGCATAGATATTGGGGCCTGCATTGATTAAATCAAAGTTGGAAGAAGGAAATGCGCCGTTGGCGTAGTTGTCACTCTTTGCGCCGAATTGCTCATAAGTGTATTTCTCAAACGAATGTCCCAGCATGACGGAATAAATCAGTTTGTTCCATTCATTGTTGTAAGAGAATATGTTGTCTATCACATAGCGGAAGCTCTGGTCTTTCTGTTCAGCCAATGCTCCCCAACCGCTGCTGTTCTTGCGGGCGTCATGCTTGTCCGACAGTTTCTTAGAGGTGTTATCCAAAATGCCATATACGCTTACGGTCGGTGTATATTTGAATCCTTTGAAGGGGGTGACGTCTATGCTGAACACACCGGATAGTTGATATTTCTTGGCTACCCAGTCTTCTTCATTTATCAGCATTACGGGATTGTGGCGCAGAATATCCGTACCATTCACTTTGTAGGATGTTCCGTCTTCTTTGTAGGGTGAATACCAAGGTTGTTCTTCACGTGCCGTACGCAGGACTTTCAGACTGGTACTTGTTTCTTCCAACAGGTCTGAACGGCTGGCCGAACCTGCCAGATTCATATTCAGTTTGAATAGGTTGTTTATTTTATGTGTGAATTTGGCACGCATATTATACTGGTCATAGCTGCTCTTATTCAGATATCCTTCTTGAGTATTAGCGCCTAAAGAAGCAAAGAAGGTGGTCTTTTCATTTCCACCGGAGATGCTGATGGAGCCGGTACCTGTCTTCGAGTTTTTTCTTGATATTTCTTTCACCCAATTGGTTTCCTGAATATGGGAAGGAACATATAATTGAAGGTTGGCCCCCATTTGTACATTGTAATTATCAATAGCGGCTTGCATGGTGTTCATATATTCCGTTGAATTGGCCATTTCAATGTCGCTGGCCAGATAGGCGAATCCGTAGCGGCCGGACACTTCTATCTTTGTCTTGCCTTGCTGACCTGATTTGGTGGTTATCAACACGACTCCGGCATTGGCACGCGAACCATAGATGGCAGCGGCGGAAGCGTCTTTCAAGACTTCCATGCTCTCAATGTCATTCGGATTCAGGTTGGGATATTTTTCACTGGGGATACCATCGACCACATAAAGTGGCGAGCTTCCCCCGCTGACGGAACCGATACCACGAACGGTTACATTAGGTGTCTCGCCGGGAGTGCCGGAAGCAGAAGAGATATTGACGCCTGCTACACGTCCTTGCAGCATTTTAATCGGATTATAGTCATTACCTTGATCTATATTTTCCATTTTTACTTTACTGATAGAAGTTGTAACCAGTTTTTGTGACTGGACTCCGTAGCCGACAACAACGACTTCGTCTATCATTTTACTGTCTTCCCGAAGTACGACTTTCACTAATGATTGGCCTGTGGTAGCAATATCAACTGTCTTATACCCTATGTAAGAGATTGTCAATATACCTTTTTCCGGCACATCTGCCAATGTGAATTTTCCATCGAAATCTGTTATCGTCCCATGTGACTCGCCTTTGACCACAATGCTCGCTCCGATAATAGGTTCTCCTTTTTCATCTATAACGGTGCCTGTTACTTTTTTAGTTATAGATTTGTCCTGGGCTTTGCGAATCAATACAATCACATTGTCTTGCTCTTTCTTATACGCCAAGTCCATTCCTCCTAAAAGTTGTTGCATGGTTTGAGCAATCGTTGCATCTTTCACATTGAGTGATACTTTCCGGTTTAACTCCGGAAGGCTCTCATTGTAGAAGAACTTGTAATTGCTTACTTGCTCGATTTTCTTTAAAGAGGCTCTCAAAGAGATGTCTTTCACGCTTACTGTTATTTGGGAATAAGCGGCAAAAGAGACGCTTAGAAACAATAGCAGACATAGAGCCCGCAGTGTTTTCCAGTTCTTACTTCTCCCCACGTTTGTTTGAGGGAGCTTTTCAAAGGTTGTTTTGTGCTTCATATATCAAAACTTTTAAGTTGTTTGATAGGTATACAGACTGCTATACCCGCTCGTCCAATCGCCCATCAGACTTTAACTCTCGTTAACTTATTCGATACCGGGAATAAAAAAGCCATTCCTTAGTAATGGGCTGCGGAATGGCTTTATTTTATATTTTACTTACTATTTCTCTTTCAAAACTATCACCGAACCGTCCATTTCATAATAGAAAGGTGAAGTAAGCATGAGAATATTCAAGGCATTCTGTATGCCACCGCCCGGTATCGTTCCGGTGAAATATTCATTAGGCAGTTTACTGGAATCAAAACGGATTTCTACGTCATAAATACGTGAAAGGGTTTTCATTATATTTTCCAAAGATTCTTTCTCGAAATAGATATTTCCTTTCGTCCATTCAATGTAGTCATTCGGATGTACTTGGGCGGTTGTTATCTTATGAGTGACTTTATTATATTCTATTTTGTCACCAGGCTTCATGATATGCGATGTTTGCTGCGCATAGACGCCAACTTTTCCTTCCAACAGAACGACTGTCACGTCTTTGGCATCTTCATAGGCTGATACGTTGAAAGAAGTACCAAGTACTTTCACTTCCAAATCGCCGACCTGCACAATAAAGGCATGTTTTTCATCATGGGCTACTTTGAAATAGGCTTCACCATTCAGTTGCACACGACGCACTTTTTCTCCGAAGTTATTCAGATAGCTTAGTTGCGAAGCCGAATTGAGAACGACATTCGTTCCGTCAGGCAGTTCGATGGTTGCTTTGTCGCCTTTATTGGCTTTTACTACAAAGGGGGCTCCTGCTGTTGGGGAAGAATCTATAAGATAGTAGGTGAAGAAAGCGATACAAATGGGTAAAACAATGGCGGCTGCCCATTTCCAGGGATTCATGCGGATGGTATTTGGCTTCTCTTCGCCCTGGATTTTCCCTTCGCCCTGGGTTTCTTCTTTGATACGGGCAAAGAGTTTGTCACGCAGCACCGGATTAATATCTGCACTCGATTTGGAAAATTCCTCTTCCCACCAGTTCTGTAAGCGGCGGTCGTTCTTTATCCAATCGGAGAGTTCTTTAATCTCAGCATCCGTTATATTTCCTTCGAAATACTTTTCAATCAGTTCCTTATAATATATCTTATCCATCTTCTTTCCTGCTTATTTACAAGTATACATTTTCATCCTGTCTACTATCCAAAAAGGTGTATTACAATTACATTTCATTAACAAAAAAGGCGAGCAAAAGCGCAATTACCTTATCATAATGCTTCATCAACTGTTCACGCATAAACTTCACAGCCAACGATAATTGTGTGGCGACTGTGCTTTCGGAAATCCCCATCATCCCGGCAATTTCCTTATTCGTATAGTTCTGACGCTTGCTCAGAATAAAGATTTTCTTTCGCTGTGCCGGTAATTCCTCTGCCAATGAGTCGATATAGTCGTTCAAGAAACGCAGGTCAATATCGTCTTCTGTCTGCGAGTCACGGTCTACCCCACTTTTCAGCAGATATTCATTGTAAACATATTCAACGGTCTGACGCTGATACATATTCATCAGCAGATTCTTGGCTATCGTACAGAGAAAAGATATAAATGAAGCATCGGAATCTACTTTTGCACGCACTTCCCATATACGGATGAAAGTGGACTGCACCACTTCTTCAGCCATATATCGATCTCCGGAAGATAGCCGCATAATGAAATTGTACAGTTTGCCACTATACATCGTATATAACTTTTCAAATGCCTGAAAAGAACCTTCCTTTAACTTGATTAATAAAAGTTTTTCAGCAGTAGAGTCAATCATATTTTAGAGTTTTGCGACAAAGGTATGTTACTGTTGGTCTGAAACAGGTGACAATATTATTAATATTTTCTCAATTATCCGATTTTTCGGGAAGGTTTCTGCATAAAAACTCTAAAAGCGACATTCTGCCACTGAGGATAGAATATCGCTTTTAAAGGTTTATAGAAATAAAAAGGTTGTATTAATAAGTCAGACGGATACCTGCCTGTATATTGAAGTTAAACGGATTTTCTTTACGTATAGTCTGAATGTCCGAACCATCATCGAAATAATAAGCGACACCCGGCTCTACATAGATACCGACACGTTTGGTAGCATTCAACTGTGCACCTACCGCACCGGACACGGAGAATTGCATAGGTTTCACCGTTTCCTTTTCGGAACCGAGCTTTCCATACACGCATTTCTCAACCATACCGCCACCGGATACATAAAGAGTAACGAGCTTCTTATCAAGGAAGTTCCAGTTGGCACGCAACGGAATACCGATATAGTGAAGTTTCTGTTCTATCTGATGGTCGTCATTCGCCAATTTGGCGTCAGAAGAAAGGAGCGTATAAGTCAGACCGGACTCGAGAGAGAAGCCTTTGCCCAAGGCTTTACGGACGGATAATCCGAAAGAGATGGGTTGATGATGCTTGATATCGACTACCTGTTTGGCCTGGCGCAAGTAAGGTACTCCGTCCTCAAAGACCAAAGTCTGGTCATTGGGAATCTCCATCAAACCATTGGATACAGAAAGCATACTGACGCGGGACATATAAGGATACGCGCCCGAACCTACTTCTGAAGAAACACCACCCGAATTCCCTACTCCAAGTCCCATTGACCATGTTCCTTTCCGGGAAGATGGCTTTTCAGCCGGGATATGATATTTATCTCTACCGGAAGGACGGCGTGGCCTGTTGCCCGCAGTCGGTCGTTCCTTATCTTTCGTCTGAGTTTGAGTCTGACCGGCATTTGTTTCTTCGGTCGGTTCTCCCTCATTGATGACTGTTCCGGGGTCTTTTTCTTCTACTACAAGTGCCGGTTCATCTTTCACGGCGGGTTCATCTACCGGCATCTTATGTTCCGGGATATTCCGGTCTACTTTTGCCAACCGGTTTTCACGGGCAACGGGACGCAGGACAGGTTCGACGGAAGTTCCTTGTACATCCGGTTGTTGCACATCTGGCAAGACATCTGGAGTAGAAGCCAATGCCGGTGTTTGTATATGACGCATTTCATCTGCGGCAGGTGTCCCCAGGAAATATAGGCTTACTGACGAAACAACAGCTAACAATATAACAGCCGCAGCCGCCATCATCCATTTTCGATAAGGATATATCTTCCTCTCCACGGGGGGCATAAGCTCTTTCTCCAGTTGTTCCCAACCGGAAGCAGGTGTCGGCTCGGAATAATCCGCGAGCTTCTCCTTCAACTTATTCATCCACAATTCTTTCTCTTCCATCTCTATCTATCCATTATGCATTATCCATTCTTTTACTCTTTTTGCCAATACCGTCTTCGCGCGAAACAGTTGCGAAGCCGAAGATTTCTCATTAATACCTAATACTTGAGCGATTTCTTTGTGTGATTTGTCCTCGAAAGTATAAAGGTTGAACACTGTACGATACCCGGCAGGCAGTTCTTCGATAAACTGCATCAACACTTTTTGGGGTATCGCCTCTACATCAGAAGCATCCGGCTCTTCATATTCTTCGGGCAACTCTTCCAATGACGTTGCCTGATTGATTACATCATTCTTCCGGAGATACTGCAAAGCGGTGTTGACTACCACCCGCTCCATCCAGGCCCGCAGGGAGCCTTCACCCCGCCAGGTGAACTTGTCGAAAGAGTCGAATATCTTTATAAAACTATCGTGTAGCAGATCCTGGGCCGTATCACGGTCGCCGGTATAGCGCAGACAGATGCCAAGCATACGCCCCGCATACTGCTCATACAGTTCCTTGCGGGCCCGGTTGTTTCCTTGCCTGCATTGTTCCGACAACTCTAATTCTTCCATTCGCTTATACACGTGTTTACCTTATAAATGCAGCAAAGATAGAAATACTGCATAGAGAGAACAACTCTTTTGCCACTTTTGTTTCTTTAACAGATGCAGATGCAATATTCTTGGTTATCGTGCATTTTCTGAATACAAAGCAGTAATATTAATCAATCTAAAACCTAGTTTATTATATGAAGAAATTTAAATTCATTGCCTTTATCTTTGCTATTATGACCACAATGCCGATTTTCCAGTCTTGTCTGGACGACGATAACAGTCCGTCCGACCTATTGGTTATCAGCACAATAAATATGATCAGCCAGGATAGCAAGGATTTTTATTTCACCTTGGATGATGGAAAGAAGATGTATCCGAGTAACGGACAAGGATGGAATGGTGCAGATTTTGCGGACGGACAGCGTGCCTTTGTCATGTTCAACGAGTTAGAAGAACCGGTGGGCGGATATGACTATAATGTGCAGGTTAAGCAAATCAAGGAAATTCTGACCAAGGATATCGTCACCATGGATGATGAAGAAAATACGGAAGAAAAAATAGGAGACGATAAAATCAACGCTACCTATATGTGGATTAATAAGGATAAGAAATATCTGACTATTGAATTCCAATATTATGGCACGCACAGCGAAGATAAGAAGCATTTCCTGAATTTGGTTATCAATAATCCTGTGCCGGCTCCTACTGCGGACGAAGAGGATGCGGAAGATGAATATATCAACCTGGAATTCCGTCACAACAGTGAAGGGGATTATCCACAGACTTTAGGCGAAGGGTATGTGTCCTTCAAACTGGATGAGATCAAGGAACAGATGGAAGGAAAGAAAGGACTAAGAATCCGTGTTAATACTCTATATGGCGGAATAAAAACATATGAAGTGAAATTTCCCTAATCTGCTAATCTAATGTGAAAGACACTCTTTTTTAATATTATATATTAATTACGCAAAAGAGGGCGGTAGTTGTGAAACTCCCGCCCTTCTTACTTTTATACTTCGCTATTTTATCCTCTTGAAAAGAAAGTTTATTTCTTATCTCCCAAATAATTCCATACGCCCGCGCTCAAAGCTGCTCCGACAAACGGGGCAATGATGAACAACCACAACTGTGAAAGGGCTTCTCCACCCTGGAACAATGCCGGAGCAATACTACGTGCCGGATTGACAGATGTACCTGTGATGGGAATACATACGATATGCACCAGTACTAAGGTAAGACCGATGGCGAGTCCGGCAAGATTGCCTGCGCCTTTTTTCGGGTCGGTAGATCCTAAGACTACTAATACAAAAATGAATGTAAACACTGCTTCGCCAATAAATGCTTGCAGCATTTCTCCTTCACCAAAACCGTTCGAACCTGTTGCCGTCGGGCCATCGTGAGCTCCGGTAGACACCAAAGCATAAAGAATAGCCGAGCCGATAATAGCTCCTATCACTTGGAAAACCATATACATCCCTGCGTCTTTTCCATTCATACGTCCACTCAGGAATACTCCTAATGTAATGGCAGGATTAATGTGACAGCCCGAAAAACCACCGATAGCATATGCCATTGCCACTACGGACAAACCAAAAGCTAAAGCCACACCGATCGTTCCCACGCCAGCGCCTACTGTATCGGCCAAACCACCTGCAAAGACAGCGCTACCGCATCCCATAAGGACGAGCACCATCGTTCCAATCATTTCTGCAATGTACTTTTTCATAACTAATCAAAAATTTATTAATGTATTATTTTTCAAAAATAAATAATTTACTGCGGAAATCAAAGTCTATATGTATAATTATGACTAACTTTGCGGCATTTTTCGAATATAGAAAATTACACCGAATGAAAAAAGGACTTTTTTATGCCATATTGGCCTCTGTTTTATGGGCTATAGTCAATCCATTTATCAAACAGGGACTGAGCTACGATTTTACTCCGATGAACTTTGCCGGAATCCGTTTTACTACCGTGGGGATCATTCTCTTCGCCTATACCTGGCACAAAGGAATGTGGAAGGAAATACGTCAGCACAGCAGATTGTTTATGAATCTGATTCTTATCAATATGTTTATGGGATACACGGCTTTCTACTTCGGCGTGGATTTTGTGAGCGGGGCTATCTCGTCCATTATCATGGGGATGACTCCGCTTATCAATGTGTTACTGGCGCATCTGCTTGCTAGTAATGACAGGCTGAATATCCATAAAATAATAAGTCTTGTAGTCAGCCTCATCGGCTTGTTCCTTATTATAGGAATGGGAAGTGACGGCGCACCGCTCGATTGGAAGGGAATCACAGGTATTGTGTTATTGCTGCTTAGTATTATTTTTCAAGGGTATTCCGCCATCTCCGTTTCGGAAGATAAGGGAAAGGTGAATCCTATTTTCCTGAATGCTGTGCAGATGTTCTTCGGTGGTCTGCTGATATATATGGTAGGACTGGGTACGGAAGGTTATCATTCATTTATCGGAAAACCGGGCGGATTTTATATCAGTCTTGGTATTCTGGTGTTTATTTCTGTCTTTGCTTTCAGCTTTTGGTTTATCGCTCTGCAAAGTAAGGGAGCGAAGGTCAGCGATATTAATATGTGCAGGCTGATTAATCCGATTCTCGGTGCGGTATTGAGTTGGATTATGCTCCCTGACGAATATCCGACATTCAGTACGGTGGCAGGAATGATTATTATCGTCAGCTCCCTGATTATTTATTTCAAAGGAGCTGAGATAGGTCAATGGTTTAAGAAGATTAGAGCATAAAAGGAATCCGGACGGGTTATAAGAAACATTGCATGGACTACAAGCATGGAGTTACAATAAACATTGGATAGACTGTAAACTCAGCATTTCTTTAGGTACCGCCGCTTTTATCTCTTCTTTCAGTACGCAGAGAAGGCTGTGACGCACGAAATCTTTGCTTGTAGCCAGTACAACCTGACGCGTCGGACGCGGGATGGCGAACGGGCGTACTAATTTCCGTTGTTCTTCTGTCAACTGGGATACTGCCAGTTCGGGAATAAAGGTGATTCCTTTTCCGCTTTCCACCATGCGCATAAAGGTTTCCATACTTCCCAGGCGATAAGCCATCTGATTGACTTTCACTGCTTCCATCTGGCAGAAACGGACGAGTTGGTCACGGAAACAATGTCCTTCGTCCAGTAGCCAAAGGCGTTCACCGGTTATATCGGAAGTGCGGATAAGGTCATGTTTGAAAGAGGGTTCTTTCTTGGATACATAAGCGTAAAACTGCTCATAAAACAGTGTTTCTTCTGTAAGGAACGTATCTTCCAGTTTACTGGCTATGATTCCTGCATCCAAATCTCCGGCATGCAATGCTTGTTGAATATCTTGCGTCTTCATTTCCGTGACACGAATATCCAATTCAGGGTATTTCTCCATTAGTTGCGGAAAGAAGCGCGGAAGCAGATAGGGCGCAATTGTCGGCAATACTCCCAAACGGAATACACCGGATAATGATTGCTTTTCTTCACTGATAATTTCCTTTACCTGTGCTGCTTGCGCCAGAATCACACGAGCCTGATCTATTATTTTTTGCCCGATAGCTGTCGGACAAACAGGTTGCATTGTCCGGTCAAACAGCTTCACTCCCAGTTCATCTTCCAGTTTCTGAATCATGGCGCTCAATGTAGGTTGCGTCACCCGGCAGTGTTCCGCTGCGCGGGCAAAGTGCCGGAACTGGTCAACGGCTAATATGTATTCCAATTGTTGTATTGTCATCTATCAAATTGTTTGATGTTATAGATTGTATCTATGCAAAGATAGAAATTTTCAGTTTGACAGCAAGCACTTTTCGCCTTATCTTTGTCATACAGAAAAAAAGAAAATTAATATAAATCATTAAAAACAATAAGATTATGAAGACTTTAGAATTTATCAAATTGAACGAATCGGGAGCAAACAACGTAGTAGCATCTTTGCAACAACTATTAGCTGACTTCCAAGTATATTATACCAATCTTCGCGGTTTCCACTGGAATATCAAAGGACACAACTTCTTCGTTCTCCACAGCCAGTTCGAAAAGATGTATGACGACACTGCCGAAAAGGTGGACGAAATCGCAGAACGTATCCTGATGTTGGGCGGCACTCCTGCCAATAAGTTCAGTGATTATCTGAAAGTTGCCGGTATCAATGAAGTGGACAAGGTAAGTAATGGAGATGAAGCACTGAACAGCATCCTTCAATCTATCAGTTATCTGATCGGTGAAGAACGCAAGATTCTGTCTATCGCTTCACAAGCCGGAGACGAGGTAACCGTTTCGATGATGAGCGATTATCTGAAAGAACAGGAAAAGTTGGTTTGGATGTTGGTGGCTTATAATAGCAAGTAATTTTGAAAAAAAGGTTTAGATTTTAAGTGAAGAAAGAGAGGATACTCCTGTTAGAAGGAATATTCTCTCTTTTCCATACATCTTCCTTTCGTATCTGTACTTCTCCTAAAGAAAACACTCTCGCTACAGAATATCTGTAACGAGAGTAAATCTAAAAATCAAAATTTCAAATAACCTTCATACCCTAAACAACCTTTTTACTGTATACCCAATCTGAAATCTCCCACTTGCAATGCACTGTTTGGATTCAATACCCACCCAGTAAATTCCACCTTCACATATCGGTATTCAGATTCTTTAATAGATAATAATTGTGCTGTTTCAATATTAGTGTGATCAAGGACAATTTTCTCTTCGATTACCCTATAATCAACATTGTCATTACTTCCCAACACACGGATATAACGTAAATGTACACCAGTCACACCTGTATTACCAAAGCGATTCTTCCATTCAATTATATTAAATAACTTTGGTTCTTTCATATCTACTACAAAATAAAGCAGATGGTCTGCAGGAGTAGCACAGTCACCATAATCCTTACCCGGCTTTATCAGTGACAAGAAAGTCTCTCCTTTACCGTCCAGAATATCCTCCGGTTTTCCAGTTTCATTATCCGGAGCATAATTAGTACCTGTTGTTTCATAGAAGATTGAAGTACCTACCGTCCAAGTATCCCGACAGTACCAAGGCGTTGTTGTTATATTAAGCTCTGTTTCAACCCCGCTATTATCATTAGCAGCTATTCCAATGACTGCTGTGCCTTGAGCCAAGACCTTGAGTATGCCATTCTCTAATGAAACAACATCTTCACCTTCTTTTATAGTATATGACAAGGTTTTGTCAGTTGCCCCTTCCGGAAGTACGGTAACATTGGAATTCAAGTCATAAACAGCTCCCAGTTCCAAAGTCAACCCATCGACACCACCGGGAATCACAATGTCAGCAACTTTAGCAGTTACAAATATGTTACATGTTTTCTGCAGCTGTATTACATTATACTTATCTACCATCCAAATGCTAAGTTCAGCTTCGCCACTGGCTACGCTAGTGATTACACCATCCATGTCCACAGTAAAAACCCTCTCGTCGCCGGAACGGAATCTGAATGAGAATTCTTCTGTATTACCTGCATTTTCAGGAACCCCATTAAGTTGCAAAGTCGTAGAGGCACCGATTTCATCGAACACAATCACTCCCTCCTCATTCATTAATTCACTGCTGACAGCAATATCAGTAAACGGATTTTCGGTGATATCCGTGTAAACCGTCTCCTCATCGTCACCACAAGCAACACATAAAGCTACTGTAGCGAACATGAAATATAATAATAGTTTTTTCATACTTTATTATTTTAATTACATAGTTAATAACTATCTATTATTCCGGACAACGTACTCCCTCAATCCAGTTGAACGACATATTAATATCCCATCCGTTACCCGTCCAATCTTTGATAACTTTACCTCCACCTTCATTAAATTTCCAGTAAGCTATCATATTCGGATAGTTATCAGGAGAAACGTAACACATATTATTCTGAAGTTCGTTCTGCGACAGTGCTTTTTTCCATACACGAGCTTCGCTGATATATCCGTTCAACAGACGACTGTTCAGTGACCCACCGATACAGAATCTGCGTTTATCAGAGTTTCCACACAGATTGATAGGACCACGTGGAGCATCTACCTGGTTGTCCAATTCACCGTTTACATACAACTTAATTGTAGAACCATCGTACACAACAGCAACATGATACCATCTATTGGTTTCAAACTCAGTCTTACTTGTTACAGGATATCCGCCACCAGCCAACTGTATCTGATTCGGTTTAATGTTTACATCACCAAATCGCAACAAGAAGTTTTCTTCCAAGCCCATCACAGTACTGATATATGGATCTCTTTCCGCAAACTTAGTGACCATCACACGTGCTTCCATAGTAACTTGAGGTACGCTTTCCAATGAGGGTTCATTCACGAAACCAATAGGCATATTCTTACTTTGCGCCGCACTGACAATCATCACTTGATTCAGTACAAGATAAATGGTACGAGATGACTCCAACACAGGCATACCTCCAGTTACATCTGTAATAGTCAGAGGAACACAGTAAGTAGTTCCCGGCTCCAAATTAGATACTCTCAGCAAAGAAAAAATCAACTGATCCGAGATATTCTCGCCCGGTTCCAAAACAACCTTATCGGTGGAGAGCATAAAGTCCTTTTCCGGAACTATTTTATATTCTTTTCCATACTGCTTGTTGTAGGCTTCCAATTTTTCCGGAGCAACTTTGATTCCAATGACCTGCTCCTCCATCACTTGGCATGATGCAGAAACGGTTAAACCTATTTCTGCAGGACCGTCTATCGTATACTTAAAAGTAGGTGAATTTTCCGTACCGGTAAAATATAGCGCATCCTCTAATGACTCAGCATTGGTGCAAGCGCCCAATATACTCATTAAAAATATCTTCAACAATAAATATTTCGTCTTCATATTTTTTACAGTTTAAATATTAGTTCTTTGCGGGATTCATTATCTGAATAGCCTCACGAAGATATTTGTATTCAACATCGGTATGATTGTACTCAAATTCCATATGATAGGTTCCTACCCCACCTTTACGCCGCACCTCTCCGTCGCGAGTAGGTTGCCAACGTGCCATGCCGAGCAAAGAAGGAATAGTTCCCAGTTCAGGATCGGAATAGTTAATACCTCCTGTAGCCCAATAACTTTCAAAGTTTTCTGTAACAATAAATTTCTCAGGGGCAAGTGCCGCATTCACTTTATTAAGTCTATTTTGTAAAGACGAAGATGAACTTGTACCATACGCTTGTGCAATAGCATAATCTGCATACTTCCAACCCTCTTCAGTGATATATTCTACATATCCATCCACACAAATCAGCTTATCCTCTCCTAAATTCTTGCGCATTTCTCTCAATAAGGTAGTCATATTATCCTTATTATAGAACAAATCACTGCCGCTACATTCATGGTCAAAATCAACACCGTCATATCCATACTTAAAGATACTGTCAGCCACCGCCTTTTCCACCGCGGGAATATTTTCAGCCTTATTCTCAAAATTACCAGGGAAGTTACTCATGTTATGTGAGAAAATAGTAAATGTCACACGCGTACCATACACTTCTTGCACATAGCGCAAGTCTTCAATTTGCTCCGGTGTCAAACTGTGCCAAGTTCCCCAAATGGAAACCATATCCACACTATCAGGAATATTGCGCAAATACTTCGATGGAGAAGTTCCGCTTGCCTTCCAACCTCCAAACCACCCGAAAGCCAGTTGGTGGTCGCTCCTCTTATAAGCTCTCAGATTTTCATAATACTGATTATCCTTTTCTACAGGTATCTGAATAGGTATGTTTTCTATCTCTGTATCACAGGCTATAACAGCCATTGCTAATACAAAAAGACCAATGATTCTGTTTATTATTTTTTTCATAATAATCAATTTAAATACGTGATGATTTATTTTTTATGGCACCATAACTTCAGTTTTCGTTAATCAGTGCCTCCCAAATATTCCGATACAGCCTTTTCCACCTCTACTGTATTAGTATCATATTCTGTTGACGGATACGGAATACGACGAGGCCCTGAAGCATCTACCTGTCCGCTACTCTGATTAAGAAGAATAGTAAACCGCTTAGGATAACCGGTACGGCGACATTCGCTCCAAGCCTCCTGTCCTTCAGGATACATGGCAAGCCACTTCTGCGTGATGATACGTTCTAGTTTTATGTCCTCATTATCTCTTTCATTCCAAGCGATAGTAATTGTTGACGCAGGATTCACGGTACCCATCGTTCCAGATGGTGCAGTAAATTTAACAGGTTTAAAATCATCTCCTCTTGTCAGATAGTCACCCATAGCAACCCCCCACTGTTCAAATGATTTCGCAATACCTGCTTCATATAATTCCTTCACTTCACCATCCATATTCCATCCACGAAGTTTTCCTTCTGCCCGCAAGAAGTAGACTTCCGCCGCACACATCCATTGAACAGGTGCTTCAGCAAAAACATTCGGAGCGGACAGTTTAGCATAATTATCTTTGTTTGACACGACTTGGGGAGCCGATAAACGAGCACCGTGATACTTATCACCATTTACATCATATTCTGATTCTTGAAAATATTTGGAAAGACGAGGATCATTATAACCTTTTAAAAACGATTCAATGTCCGCCCCCATACGTACGTCACTGTAATTACTCCAACATACTTTCAAAGGATGGAACACAGAAAGACCATTTGCAGATTGCAACTGGGCATTGTCCGTATTCTCAAGAAGCACGCCAGCTGCTACAGCTTCTTCGGCCAATTGTTGGGAAGTCCTTCCATTTACCTCAAAACCGTCTACATAACAGGTACGCATAGCCAGACGCAACTTCAGCGAATTGGCAAACTTTAGCCATTTAACAAAATCACCTCCGTATACCAAATCGTATTTGGCTAACGGTTTACTGCCCGGATAGTTGGTTGTATACTGTTGAAGTTCTGCGATAGCCTCATCCAAATCAGTGAAGAAGGATTTGTAAATATCTTCTTGAGAATCATATGGAGTTTCCAAACCGCCATGTCCAAATTGTAAATATGGCAGAGGTCCGTATATATCCGTCACACGATGCATAGTCATTACTTTCAGAATTTGTGCTACAGCATACGCTTCGGGGAACTTTTCCTGCCCATTGTCACGAATCTGTTTCCAAGCAGGCATCACTTTGGTAAACGCCACATCAAAGGCCACATCATTCCATTTGTCATAACGCAAATTATAGCTACAAGCCGAAGAGTTGCCCCATGTACCAATGGGAGTCATATAACCGGAATGCATATCTCCACAGAGATTTTGTGCCCGCTGATACTCATTAGCATCTACATCGCTGGTAGGTATCACATCCAGTTGCATGGTTGGGAAAAAATTACCTATTTTCATCAATCCCGTCAACATCTCTTCAGGAACCTCAGAAGGATTGGTATTCCATTCTTTATAATTATCAGTACATGAGACACTCAGTGTAACGATTCCCAATGCACATACAATATTTTTGATTTTACTTAATTTTTTCATTGTATCATTCCTTTAGTTGATTAATATTGGAATTTTACACTAAATCCAATGCTGCGCACACTTGGTTGCATAAAATAGTCAAACCCTTGGTAATATGTGCGAGTTGTAGGGGAGAATACAGCATGGTCGGGTGCTAGGTTCTGGATCGTTGACAAGTAGTAGGGAATGTGT